>LNAP01000730.1_pt1 | contig 36279 bp, 36 predicted proteins | sample 602601 | NCBI WGS metagenome assembly LNAP01 (sample SAMN02440304, study PRJNA202911) | soil metagenome | biome: Subtropical and temperate rainforests or woodlands; isolation source: soil samples (1 kg each in a 20% v/v slurry with milli Q water) were... ... | reverse complement strand
ATAATTATTTTTTTTAGTGCTGAGTTTTATGAAATATAAGTTGTTAACAATGCAAATGTTAAAACAATGTTTTTTGAGGTGGGTATTGCGTAAGGTGAGCTAATAATGTGAATGGTTTTTGTTTGGTTTCATCGGATAGCGATTTTACGCGATTGGCAACCAGGCTCAGAGAATCGGGGATGAAGGTTTACGGAATTGGTGAAAAGAAAACACCCGATCCTTTTATTGTGGCTTGCGACAAGTTTATTTATTTGGAGATTTTAGAACCTTATAATGACAAACCAGACGAAAAAGGTGGTGAGTCTAAAAAACCGGTTTTCGAAAAAATAACGCCAAAAGTAATTAAGTTCCTGAAACAATCTGTTTCGGATGCGGCGGATGAAGACGGATGGGCATTTTTAGGCGATGTTGGTTCTTTGATTCTGAAAAAACAACCCAATTTTGACTCTAGGAATTTCGGATTTGAAAAGCTAACGCCTTTGTTTAAATCGCTTAATCAGTTTGAAATTGACCAACGTGTGCAAAGCGGCGTTCGGTTTAAATTGATTTATGTTCGAAATAGGTAAATAAGTGCCTAAAGTTAATTTTTATTTACTTTCTTGGATGAAAAGTATTGATTACCTGCTTTAAAAAACTTTTGTCCAGATGCATATAAATTTCTGTGGTGGTAATGCTTTCGTGTCCCAGCATTTGCTGTATCGCCCTTAAATCGGCACCGCGCTCCAGCAAATGCGTGGCAAAAGAATGCCGAAAGGTGTGCGGACTTATCTTCTTCTTAATGCCTACTTTAATTGCCAAATTTTTGATAATCGTAAAAATCATCACACGGGTTAATTTTTTTCCTCTTCTGTTTAAAAAAACCGTGTCTTCAAATCCTTTTTGAACATCAATATGGTTTCTTATGGAGTTCAGGTAAAACAATATATACTTTTCAGTTTGTGGATTGATGGGCACAAATCGCTGTTTATTGCCTTTTCCAATAACCCGAATAAAATCTTCCTCAAAAAATAAATCGGAAATTTTCAAATTCGTCAATTCCGAAACACGCAAGCCGCAACTGTATAAAGTTTCTAGGATTGTCCGGTTTCGCTCGCCTTGCGGCTCGCTTAAATCGATGGCGCCTATAAGCAAATCAATTTCCTTTAAAGCAAGGGTATCCGGCAGTTTTCTGCCAATTTTAGGCGTTTCAATCAATTCGGTCGGATTGTCTTTTCGGTATTCTTCAAAAATTAAATAGTTGAAAAAATTCCGAATCCCCGAAATTAAACGTGCCTGTGATCGCGCATTGATCTGTTTGGAGGTTTCATAAATAAATTGCTTAAAATCCTCCTGATTTATGGAAATTGGCGAAATAATCATTTTATTTTCCTCCAAATACAGCATCAGCTTTTTTACGTCGCGCGAATAACTGTCGATCGTATTTTGAGACAGGCCTTTTTCAATTTTTAAATAAAACTGATAATCGTGTAAAGCGTTGTTCCATTTCATTTGATAAAAATAAGTAATATATTTACAACAAAATATTTCATTAATGAAAATACTAATTTTAAACGGCCCAAATCTAAACCTGCTTGGCAAACGCGAACCTGCCATTTATGGGAATTTAACCTTCGAGCAATTTTTTGAAAGCCTGAAAAAAAAATATGCAGCTATTGAATTGCACTATTTCCAAAGCAATATTGAAGGCGAAATCATCAATAAATTACACGAAGTCGGCTTTAGTTTCAATGGCGTTATTTTAAATGCCGGCGCTTACACGCACACTTCCATTGCCATTGGCGACGCCATTAAAGGCATTGAAACGCCGGTAATTGAAGTCCATATCTCCAATGTTTACGCGCGCGAGGAATTTCGCCATGTTTCCTATATTGCGCCAAATACAAAAGGTGTTATTGCCGGTTTCGGATTGCAGAGTTACGAGTTGGCCTTAGAAAGTTTTATCTAATATTTTGGCGTTACCCTTTGGGTCAGGCTATCGCTGCTCGCTTTTTTTAGTTGCGAAAAGCAACAAAAAAAGAGCTCAAACAAACAGCGCTATCCTTAACCTTGAATTATTAATGAAGCTGATTAAAATGTAACATATTTAAACTTTTTTGTTTTTTTAGGGTCTAACACATTATAAAGCGATTAAACCATAGATATTTTGACTGGAGAAGGCGAATTCATAAGAGATTTATTAGACGATAAAGAAAAGGATAAGGCCTTTAAGAAATTATTGGATCTTTATCAGGAACGCTTGTATTGGCATATCAGAAAACTGGTGATTACCCATGAAAACGCTGATGATGTGCTGCAAAACACCTTTTTAAGAATTTATAAAAGTCTTCCTAATTTTCAGCAAAAAAGCAGTTTGCATACCTGGATGTACAGAATTGCCTACAATGAATCGCTACGGTTTCTTGAAGAAAATAAAAAAAAGAATCATTCTTCATTGAATGATATCAGCAATAAATATTTAAATAATTTAGTGGATGACACTTTTTTCGAAGGCGATGAAATTCAATTAAAACTACAACGAATTTTATCGGAACTACCCGAAAAAGAACGGCAAATATTTCAAATGAAATATTATGACGATTTAAAATTCCGTGAAATGGAAGATATTTTAAAAATTAAAGAAGGCACTTTAAAGTCTTCTTATTATAATACAGTGAAACATATTGAAAAAAATATGCTGGCTGTTGAACTTTTATCAAATAATAAGGTCTAACTATATATCATGAAAAAATTAAACAATTATATGGATTCAAAATTAGAAACTGGCAGTCAAACTTCATTTGACAGCAAAATGCATGAAATGCATTCAGAAAAATTGGGTTTTCAAGTTCCTGACGGTTATTTTTCTAAATCTAAAATGGAAATATTGGAAAAGGTATCAAAACAAAAAGAACAAAGGTTTGGTATCTTTTCGAGAAAAAGAATTATATGGTCAGCCGCGGCAACCATTGCGATTATTGTTGCGCTCACGGTTTTTAAACCCGATGCAATACCATCATTTGACAATGTTCCCGTAATTGTATCAGATACAATTGATCATTTGCAAAACAACAATTTAGCACAAGGAAAACTTAAAGAGGACGATATTTTAATATCATCACTTTTTGTTCCGGACAGTGAAATTGATGAATTTGTAGACGATTATGTTTTAGAAGAATTGGTTTATGAAGAAGTGATGGCCAATTAGATTTATTTTTTCGAAATTTTAAACTTTTTTGAAAAGGTTAGGTCTAAACAGTAGAACGTTCATAAAAAGAAAATAATAATTTAAAAATTAAAAAGATGAAATCAATAAAAATAATCGCGTTAGTAGTATTTGGACTACTGGTTGGAATTTCAAGCGTGGAAGCCCAACAAAACCAAAACAGAGGGAAAAATATGAATAATGCCGCCGTAGAAACGTTGACTGCAGAACAAAAACAATTGATTCAGGAACAAAGAGACAGAATTAAGGAAAAAAGACAATTGTTTAGAGCAAGTTTAACCGAAGCGCAATTGGCTATTTTTGACAACAATGATCTTACCCGACAAGAACGCCACGATGCTTTAATGTCTTCACTGACTGAAACTCAAAAAGCATTAATGCAAGAACACCGGGAAAGTATACAAGAAAGCAAACAAGCGTTTAGAAATACAATGACGAGTGAACAACGCCAACAAATGCGCAGCAGAATGCAAATGAACAGGGAAATGCAAGGCGGCACTGAATTGCGTGAAACCGTTAGAGAGCAAAGAAGACAACGTATGCATAGTAACGTTGGGAATTAATAAACAATTATTTATGATATAAGTGGTTGGGGAAACCCAGCCACTTTTTAATTTATTGCTCAAATGAAAAAATACATCACGTTATTACTGTTGCTTTCGGGCCTTACCTTTGCATATTCACAAGAACCTGCGAAAGAAAAAGAAATTGATGATTTAATAGAGGAACTTTTTATGGAAGATGAAGTCATCAATGAGTTGACGGCATCTCTTAAAAATTCACAATTTTTATATGTTTCCGCAACTTATAACAGCGACACATATTTCTCTGGACGCGACATTGATATTGACCAATACAATATAACGCCTCAAATTACTTACGCGCATTCCAACGGAATTTTTGCCAGTTTATCCGGTATTTATTACAGTGAATTTGTGCCTAAATGGGATGTGACTACAGCAACAGTAGGCTTTGGCAGAAATATTGGAAAAAAGAAATTATTTAAATATGCAGTATCTTATTCTAGATATTTTTATGCGAATGACATTGACAATATTTATACCAACACTTTAAATGCCGGATTGGGCGTTCGAAATAAAAAGAGAACAATAGGCACACAACTTTCTGGATCTTACTTATTTGGAGAGGAACAATCGTTCGAAATAGCTTCCAGAAGTTTTGTGGATGTTAATTTAATGAAAACAAAGAAATCAAGCTTAAAGTTTAAGCCTCAATTAAATATTGTTGCCGGAAAACAAACGATTGAACTGTCCAGAATTTATAACCAAGACGGGCAAATATTAACGGAGTATACAGAAAATGACGTCTTTGATTTAATAAACACCCAAATAAACCTGCCATTGCAATTCAGTACCAACTCATTTGATTTTGAAGCGGGTTATAACATTAATTTCCCCAATGCAATAGGCAATGAATCGAATCTTAAAAATACCGGATTTTTTAATTTTTCTATTGGATATTTGATTGATTTATAGCGAGATGTCTTAATAATTTTAAAACTTCTCAAAAACACCCAATCCGAACAAGGCGAAATCATATTTTACGGGATCTGTTTTATCCATTTTTCGCAAATTAGCATCCAATTCAGCCAAAGCTTTGGCGTCATTTTGTTTTCGCGTTAATAGCCCTAATTTGCGTGCCACATTTCCAGAATGCACATCAAGCGGACAAGAGAGTTGGGCAGGCGAGAGGCTTTTCCAAATTCCAAAATCCACACCCGTTTTGTCATTTCTTACCATCCATCGCAAAAACATGTTAATGCGTTTCGCCGCCGAATTATTTAACGGATCGGAAATGTGTTTTTGGGTTCTTTGTGCATGCGGAATTTCAAAAAAGATTTTTTTAAACTCGTGAATACTTACTTGAGTGGATTTGGAAGTTGCATTTTTTGAAAACACGTTTTCCAAACCGCCGTGATTTTTGTAAATATGCTGCAACGCGGTGATAAAATATTTAAAATCGTCAACATTAAATGTTCGGTGCACAAAATGTTCCATATTCTCTAAATGATTCGGTTTATGGTTCATCACAAAATCATAAGGCGAATTTCCCAACAAATCCATCATAGTAAAGGCATTTTTGATAATGGATTTTCGATTTCCCCAGGCAATGGTCGCAGTTAAAAAAGCGGAAATTTCAATATCTTCCTTCAGTGAAAATTGATGCGGAATTTGAATGGGATCACTGTCAATAAACATTGGATTGTTGTATTGCATCACTTTTTCATCCAAAAATTCGTTGAGCTCAGTTTTAGTCAAGGCTAATTATGGTTTCAATTTTTTTAATGATTTCTGAAGGCGCAGTTGTAAAATCGAACCAAAGGATTGATTCATCCTTTTTGTTCCAGGTCCCTTGTCGTTTTGCAAATCTCCGTGTATTTTTTTTAATTTCTTCCATGGCAAATTCCAACGTGCATTTTCCGTCGAAATAATCAAAAAGTTCCCGGTAACCAACCGTTTGCAAGGCATTCAGTTCTTTATGCGGATACAATTTTTTCGCTTCATCAAGCAAACCTTCCTGCAACATTAAATCAACACGTTTGTTTATTCTGTCGTACATTATTTCTCTGTCGGCCGTTAATCCAATTTTTATCGGAATAAAATTTCTTTTGGTTTTGTCCTTATTTTTGAATGAAGAATAAGGCTTTCCGGTTCCAATACAGATTTCCAATGCCCTGATTAATCGGTGCGGATTTTCAATTTCAATGGTTTGGTAAGATTCAAGATCTAATTCTTTTAATTGATTTTGCAGGATTTCCAGTTTACCAATTTCAATTTGTTTATTTAATTTTTTTCTGATTTCAGGATCAATATCGGGAAAATCATCAAAACCTTCAATTACGGCATTGGTATATAAACCGCTTCCGCCAACCATGATAACAATGTTTTTTTTTGAAAATAATTCATCCAATTTTTTTAGCGCGTCTTTTTCAAATTGTCCGACGTTATATTGATCAAAAATTGATATATTTTGTATGAAATGATGCGGTGCCGCAGCCAATTCTTTTGCAGAAGGAACCGCAGTGCCGATATTCATTTCCTTATAAAACTGACGGGAATCGCAGGAAATAATTTCTGTATTAAAATGTTGCGCCAATTTGATACTTAAGGCTGTTTTGCCAATCGCAGTGGCGCCAATTACTGTAATTAAATAGTTATTCATCAATAATTTTATTCACTTTTTGGGAAGGTAAAAAATACTTTAAAATGAATTACAGCCATTAATTATTTAAAACCGGATTAATTTTTCTACGTTATTTTTTTGAAGGTATTGTTTGATAATTGCCCTGTTATGGATGGAATTTTCCATAGGCGAAATCATACATCTCAGAATTTCAATATTATTTAATTGATACCCCAAATTTGTGAAACAAAAACCTTTAAGTTCATTGTTCTCAATCAACACAACCGATTTTTCACCGAGATTTCGTCCTTTGTCAACTACCACCAAATTGGCATTGCTGAAGGTAATTTGTGCAAATTTACTTTTAGCCAACAAATTATACTTTGGCTGATTGATTTTTAATTCTTCGGCATATTTAAGTTCTGCAATTAATTGATTTCCAGTTTCTTCATAACTTACGGAAACAACTTCAGTTTGCAAAAAAATGGCTCTTTTTGAAGTTCTTAAAAACAGTTGATTAACTGCTTTTTTAATGCTTTTTCCTTTTCCTATATAAAGAATATTGCTGCTGCTATGGATATAAAATACACCTGTTTTTGAAGGCAATTCCTCAATCATAGTCAGTAATTTAGGCGCTAAAGTTCTGTTATTTTCTTTTATGGCGGCCTCTTTTACAATTTCTTTATAAGAATCTTTGTTCAATAAAAGTTTAAAAAGTTGTACGGTTGCTATGGCATCGCCATCGGCTCTGTGGCGATCGGTAAGCGGAATTCCAAGTGTTCTGCATAAATTGCCCAGTTTATAGGAAGGAAGGTCGGGGATTAATTTTTGACTTAATTCTACGGTACACAATGTTTTTCGTTCGAATTCGAATCCCAAACGTCTAAATTCTGTAGTTAAAATTCGGTTGTCAAAACTCGCATTGTGGGCAACCAACACACAATCCGCAGTTATTTCAACAATTCTTTTTGCAATTTCATAAAATTTAGGCGCATTTTTTAACATCCCTGAATTTATGCCCGTTAAGTTTACCACAAAAGGCTGAATAGCTATTTCAGGGTTCACCAAACTTATAAATTGATCAACAATTTCATGTCCGTCAAATTTATAAATGGCAATTTCCGTAATGCCTTCTTCATTAAATTTTCCGCCGGTGGTTTCTATGTCGAGTATTGCGTACAAATTAATTATAATTTCGTGATCCAAAAATGGCGCTTCCAACTCTAATCATCGTGCTTCCTTCTTCAATGGCAATTTTATAGTCGCCGCTCATTCCCATCGATAAAATTATCGGATTCACATTAAATGACTTAAATTTTACAAGTGAATTAAAAAAGTTTTTAAGGGATTTAAATTCATCGCAGATAATCTCATTATTTTCCGTAAAACTTGCCATTCCCATCAATCCTTTGATGTTTATGTTTTTCAGGTTTTTTAATTCTTCGGATTTTAATAATTGCTCAACTTCAGCAAAGGACAATCCAAATTTCGTTTCTTCACTGGCTATTTTTACTTCCAGCAGACAATTTATAACTCTTTTGTTTATAATTGCTTGCTTATTTATTTCTGCAAGTGTTTTAAAACTGTCAACTCCGTGAATTAAATGCACAAAATGCGCCATATATTTCACTTTGTTGCTTTGTAAATGGCCAATCATATGCCATTCAATATCTTTAGGCAAGGTATCAAACTTTTCGGCCATTTCCTGAATTTTATTTTCACCGAAAGCCCTTTGCCCAGCCTGGTAAGCTTCCAAAATTGAAGCAACAGGCTGGGTTTTAGAAACCGCGATTAGCGTAACATTTTCAGGTATTGTGTTTGAAATGTTATTTAAATTATTTTTTATGCTCACTAAACTAATTTAATTTATTGATAACCAATCCAGAACGTAATTTTGGTTCAAACCAAGTTACTTTTGGAGGCATAATATTGCCGGTATCGGCGATATTCATCAATTGATTCATACTTACTGGAAATAAAGCAAATGCAACAGCCATTTCACCGCTGTCGACGCGTTTGCTTAATTCTGATAAACCTCTGATGCCACCCACAAAATCAATTCGTGTATCGGTTCTTAAATTTATGATATTTAAAATTGGCTCCAAAATATATTTTGACAACACGCTCACATCTAAACTGTCGATGGGATTGTCATCATTATAAGTCGGTTTTTTTGCAGTTAAGCCATACCATTTTCCGTCTAAATACATAGAGAAATCGTGTAACTTTTCAGGTTTTACGATTGAATCGCTAATTTGGATAACGCCAAAATTTTCATCAATTTTTTCCAAAAATTCTGTAGTATTTAATCCGTTTAAATCTTTAACAACCCGATTGTAATCGATGATTTGCAATTGATTATCGGGAAAATGCACTGCCATAAAATAATTATAAGGCTCATTACCGGTATGATTCGGATTTTGAGCACCAAATTCGGCACTCATTCCCGCTGCAGCCGCTGTTCTGTGGTGACCGTCAGCTACATAAGTACAAGGAACTTTTTCTTTGAAGAGTTTTTCCAACGTTTTGTTGATTCCAGCATCTTCAATAACCCAAAAATGATGTCCAAAACCATCTTCCGCGGTAAAATCGTAGATAGGATTTTTAGTTGTTATAATTTCATTAACAATCGCATCAATCTCAGGAACTGCTCTGTAGGTAAAAAATACGGGCTCAATATTGGCTTTTAAATATCTGGTGAGCACTTTGCGATCTTCTTCTTTATCCGGACGGGTTAATTCGTGTTTTTTAATTTTTCCGTTCAGATAATCTTCACAAGCCGCGGCGCCAACAATGCCATATTGCGTTTTGCCATTCATGGTTTGCGCATAAATATAATAATGGTCTTCAGTGTCTTGAACTAAAAAGCCCTTTTCCTGAAAAGCTTCAAAATTATCTTTGGCTCTTGTGTAAACTTTTTCTTCGTGTGGATCTGTGCCTTTGCTGAATTCAATTTCGGCACGTGTAATATGCAATAAGGATGCTTTTTTGCCAACAACCATATTTGTGGCTTCTTCGGAATTCATCACATCATAAGGTAAACAAGCGACTTCTTCAACCATATTTTTGGGTGGTCGAAGTCCTTTAAAGGGTTTTATAATTGCCATTTTTTATTTATTGGTTTTAAAAAATTCAATAATTTGTGATGCCAATTCCGTGCCAATTCTGTCTTGTGCTTCAGCAGTTGCCGCTCCAATATGAGGCGTAAGCGATAGATTTGGATTCATTAACAATTGAATTTCAGGGGTTGGTTCTTTTTCAAAAACATCAAGTCCTGCGCCGGCAATTTTTCCGCTTTCAATGGCTTTCACCAAAGCAACTTCATCCAAAACACCGCCGCGAGCCGCATTTACAATATAAGTGCCATTTTTCATCATATTAAATTCCTTAGTTGAAATCACATATTCCTTTTGTGAAGGAACGTGGATTGAAATAAAATCGGCTTGTTTTAAAACTTCTTCTTTGCTGATGGTTTTAATATTGAAAAATACCGTTTGATGGTCGAAAAATTCAAGTTCTAATGTTGCAGCTTCTAAAAACGGATCAAAAGCAACCACTTTCATTCCCAGTCCCAAAGCAACTTTTGCGGTGGCTTGTCCAATTCGGCCAAAACCAAGAACACCAAGTGTTTTTCCTTTTAATTCGATGCCTTTTGCATACGATTTTTTTAAATCGTTAAATTTTGAATCACCAACCAAAGACATTTCTCTGTTTGATTCATGTAAAAAACGAACCATTCCAAATAAATGCGCAAAAACAAGTTCAGCCACGGAATGTGACGAAGCCGCGGGCGTATTTATGACAGTTAATCCTTTTTCACGAGCATAGTCAACATCTATATTGTCCATTCCAACGCCGCCACGACCAATAATTTTTAGGGTAGGGCAGTGGTCAATAATGTCTTTTCTAACTTTTGTTGCACTTCTGACAAGAAGTACAGAAATTTTATTTTTATTCAGATAATCTAACAGTTGTTCTTGGGCAACAGTGGTTAAATCCACTTCAAAACCAGCTTTTTCAAGCGCTACAATGCCGCTTTTAGCCAATCCGTCATTCGCTAATATCTTCATATTTTGTATTTTATTAAATTATGATAATTGTTTTTCCAATTGTTTCATCGCATCAACCAAAACCTGTACGCTTTCTATTGGCAAGGCATTGTACATACTTGCACGATAACCGCCAACCGATCTGTGGCCTTTAAGTCCGCTAATTCCTGCCGCATTCCAAAGTTTGTCGAAAGCTTCTTTATTTGCCTCATCAACCAAATTAAAAGTAGCGTTCATCAGTGAACGATCTTCTTTTTCAGCGTAACCTTTGAAAAGTGGATTTCTGTCTATTTCTGCATATAACAATGCCGCTTTTGCTTCATTTAATTTTTCAACAGCAGGAATTCCTCCTAAATTTTTCAACCATTCCAAAGTTAACATCGAAACATAAACTGCAAAAACAGAAGGCGTATTAAACATACTTTCCTTTGCGATATGCACTTGATAATCTAATATTGAAGGAATTTTTCTTCCTGATTTTCCCAGAATCTCATCTTTTATTACAATCAATGTTGTTCCCGCAGGTCCCATATTTTTTTGTGCGCCTGCATAAATAATGCCAAACTGGCTAAAATCTAACTGACGTGAGAATATATCGGAACTCATATCACAAATTAACGGACTGTTGGTTTTTGGAAATGATTTTAATTGCGTTCCGTAAATGGTATTGTTTGAGGTGCAGTGAAAATAATCTGCATCTGCAGGAATCGCGTAATTTTTTGGGATAAAGTTATAGCCTTTCTCTTTTGATGAAGCAACCACTTCAACATTGCCCAAAACTTTTGCTTCTTTTATGGCATTTGAACTCCAAGTGCCCGTGTCTAAATAAGCTGCTTTTCCGTCAACTTTTAAAAGATTGTAAGGAACCCTTAAAAATTCGAGACTTGCACCACCTTGTAAAAACAGGACAGAGTATCCATCAGGCAGGTTTAATAATTCTTTCACTAAGTTGCAGGCGTTATCCATCACATCAACAAAGTCTTTGCTTCTGTGTGAAACTTCAATTAATGATAAATCAAGGCCGTTAAAATTTAATAAAGCGTCTGCCGCTTTTTTAATAACTTCCTGAGGCAATATTGACGGACCTGCACTAAAATTATGTTTTTTCATTTGGCGTAAAATATAAATTTATGAACGCAAATTTCGTGAAAAAAGACGGAGGAAACCTTAAAAAAACTAAAAAATGTGTTAGATATTTAATAAAAATCGGAAAGTGTCAATGCCATCGGCATAGTCCCATAATTTTGGTTGTTGCGTTTGTCCGAATTTCACAAAATTTAAATCGTTTTCGTTGCAAACAATACACTGAATGGCTTCTTTTTCTTCTTCTAATTTTAGCAATAAATTTTCATAAGAATCGTAAAATTCATAAAAAAGGGTCGCAATGGGCGATGCGTAACTTGGATCTTCTTTCAACATCACAAAGCCATTGTCTTGAATTTTAAACAAACTCATCAAATAAATGGCTTTATTATAATCGTAGTTGTTTTCGTATTTTTTTACGTTGATGATATCATTGAATTTAAACAAAGCATTAAAAAGCAGGTCGAAATTATAATTTACAGGAACAAATATTTTAGAAACACTTCTGCAGCCCAAACCAAAATATTGGAAAATGTCATCGCCCAAAGCTTCCAATTCCTGCTTGGTTTCTTTGCCGGTAATAATGGCAACGGAATTTTTGCTGCTGCGGATAATGGAAGGATATTTGCCAAAATAAAATTCGAAATAACGCTTTGTATTGTTGCTTCCGGTAGCAATTACAGCGTCAAAATCAGTTAATTTTTTTTCGGTAAAAGAGATTTTATTTTTAAAGTACGGATTTTCATATTCCAAGAATTTGGCGATTAAAGGCAAAAAATGTTTGTCGTTCGATGAAAGTTTCACCAACGCTTTATTGCCGCTCAACAAAACCGTTAAAAAATCGTGAAAACCCACCAAAGGAATATTTCCAGCCATAATAATGGCAATATTTTTAGGCTTCGCGTTTTCATCAATTGTATAGTTTGATGTCCACTTCTCTAAATTTTCAATGGTTAGGGCTTCGCTCCAGCTTTCAAAAGCCTTTAAAACATTTTCTTTGGTAAACCAGCCGTTAAATTCCGAAGCTCTGTTAATTTGCATTTTAAACGCATCGAAAAGAATAGGATTGAATTCATCGCTTTCATTTTTCTCAATTTTTGATGTTGAAAACTGTTTAAAAAATTCACCGAGTTTTGCGAAAGCTTCTGTCCGTTGGCTTAAATTCATTCTATGGTAACTTAAAATTAAAATTTTATCTTTGTGGCAAAATTAATCTAAATAAAATTATGGCAATAAAAATAACCGATGAATGTATAAATTGTGGCGCTTGCGAACCGGAATGCCCTAATAATGCAATATACGAAGCCTCGGAAAATTGGAAATTTTCTGACGGGACAAAACTTTCCGGAAAAATAATTTTAACAAATGGCAAGGAATTTAACGCTGATGATGCCCAAGAACCCATTAATGATGAATATTATTTTATTGTTGCCGATAAATGCACGGAATGCAAAGGTTTTTTCAATGAACCGCAATGTGCCGCCGTTTGTCCGGTAGATTGTTGTGTGCCAGATGATGACAATGTGGAAACCGAAGAAAAATTATTGGCGAAACAGCGATTTTTACACAAGGAAGAATAGGACTTCTTGCTATTTAAATTAGTTTTCAGTTTGCAGTAAGCTGAAAGTTTAAATGAATATTCAAATAAACTTATTTCCGCTTCAAAACTAAAAAGCTGTAACGCACAAAAAGCATCGCCATAACTGGAATGACGGCAACATTAAATACTTGAATTTTTAAGAACCATAAAACTGCCTGAATTGCCAATAAAACGAGCAATAATTTATTATAATTTGCCAGCCATTTTGGTAAAGTTTCCTTAAACATAAAAAAGGAAACCACTAAATTTGGCGCAAAAGCCCATAAAAAATTGAAATTCTTATACGTTGCGGTATGGCTCGTGGCGAACCAAAGCAATAACACTGCAACACCAATCAATCCGGTAATAAAATACAAGGAAAAATCGACCCATTTTGTTCTTTTTTTGGCAGTATAATTTTGATATGTTTTATAAATAAAGAACATTGCTATCACCAAAAAAACTATGAAAGGTTGCGTTACGGAAAAGGGAATAGGTTGATTTACTTCATTTAAAACAGGATTGTTTGCTTTTACCAAAGGAATATTTTTCCCATCTACTTTTATCGTGGCATTGTTAAAACCAAGGTAAATATAATCGGGTAAAAACTTAAATTCGGCTGGGGTAGCAGGATCGTCAATTACAGAACCCAGTGCCAAATCAATCCCAAATTTCCCCCATTTAAATTTTTCGGCAGTATAGTCTGCAATTAAATCCCGGTGAGACTTATGGTCTGTAATATGATTATTGTCAAAAGTGACTTTTTCTTTTAAAACTGCTTTAATAACTTCTTCAATTTTTGTGGAACAATTGTCGTAAAAGAAATCGTACTGATAAGACATGTTTTCTGGTTTGGCGTTGTTTTCCAAAAAATCATAAACTGCCTGAACATCGGCTTCATCCAAAGCCAGTTCCTGGGTTTTTACCCAACGCTTTTCATAATTGAACTCTTGCAAAAAATAGCCATAGCGGGTTGTTGAAAGCTGATAAATTAATTTTCCTTTTGCGAAATTGAGATAGAAATTAGGTTTGTTAAAGTCGAAAGTGCCGTAATTATATATTTTATCCAATTTCAAAAGCGGGTCGTAAACACGAAAAGCGCTATGGCCAAAAGCACTGTATAATTCATCGCCGGGACCGCAGGTAACAACGCTTACAGTAGCTTCGGATGTTAATTTTTGTTGTGCCGTAAGTTGTAAACAACTAAAAATCAGGATAAAAATGAAGGAAATTTTTTTGCGCATCGTATCTGAAAAAACATCATTAAAAATTCATCGGATTATGTAATAACTTTTGAATGTGACAATAACTGAAATCACAATTTTGTGGCCATTAAATAAGAAGCGAATGTAAAAAAACTTTCCAAGTTAAGTTTAAAATTTAGGAAATATTATGGTTAATAAATTGGAAAACACGTTTTTCGCTCCACAACAAATCTTTACCGAATAAAGTGGAATTTAGCGATTTTATAATTATTTTTATTGAATTAAATTATACTGAATAACAATGATTAAATTTACGAAAAAATAAAATAATGATGCTAAAAAAATATATTCCCAATTTATTGACCTTACTTAACTTACTTTCAGGAACCATTGCAGTTTATTTTGCGGTTAAAGAAGAATTGGTTATAGCCGCAGGTTTTGTTTTTTTAGGAATATTTTTTGATTTTTTCGATGGATTTGCCGCGCGAATGCTGAAAGTTCAAGGGGAATTGGGAAAACAGTTGGATTCTTTGGCCGATGTTGTCACCAGTGGTGTAGTTCCAGGAATCGTGTTATTTCAACTTATTTCAAAATCGGCAGAAAATGAAACTTGGGAAAATGCCGTTAAATCGGTTTTGAAAACTGGAAACGAACATTATTTTACAAGCACTTTTTTTATCTCTTTAATTGGTTTGTTATTTACAATGGGAGCGGCATACAGGTTGGCTAAATTTAATATTGATGTGCGCCAGACAAGTTCATTTATAGGTTTGCCAACGCCGGCTGCGGCTTTGGTGGTTTTATCATTGCCCTTAATTTTAAATTACAGCAACAATGAAATGGTTTCAAGCCTTATTCAAAATGTATGGTTTTTAATCGGAATTTCAGTCCTTCTTTGTTATTTGATGAATGCTGAAATTTCGTTATTTGCCTTAAAATTTAAAGATTACGGTTGGAAAAAAAATAAAATAAAGTATTTATTTATTTTTTTTACGGCTATTTTGAGCGCTTTATTTCAATTTATCGCCATTCCATTGGTGATATTGTTGTATGTATTGCTTTCTGCCATTGAAAATAAGCTGTTGAAAAATTCGGATTAAAATTTTCTTCTTTTTAATTCAAAATCTTTTCCTAAATATACGCGTCTTACGGTTTCGTCCTCGGCAAGTTCTTGTGGCGTTCCTTCTTTTAAAATTCCGCCTTCAAACATTAAATAGGTTTTATCGGTAATGGCCAGAGTTTCCTGAACATTGTGGTCGGTAATTAAAATACCGATATTTCTGTCCTTTAAATGCGCCACAATATTTTGAATATCTTCAACGGCAATTGGGTCAACCCCGGCAAAAGGTTCGTCCAATAAAATAAATTTAGGGTCTGAGGCCAATGCCCGGGCAATTTCAGTTCTTCTTCGTTCGCCGCCGGAAAGTAAATCACCTCTGTTTTTACGCACATGAACCAAACCGAATTCCTGCAATAAAGATTCCATTTTTTCTTTTTGATCGGCCTTCGACAAATTTGAAAATTGCAGCACGGATAAAATATTGTCTTCAACAGACAATTTTCTGAAAATAGAGGCTTCCTGAGACAAATATCCCACACCTTCCTGTGCTCTTTTGTACATCGGATATTGCGTAATTTCATGGTTGTCCAAATAAATTTTTCCTTCATTTGGCTGAATCATTCCAACTATCATATAAAAGGAAGTGGTTTTTCCTGCGCCATTCGGACCTAAAAGTCCAACAATTTCTCCCTGTTCCACTTGCAATGAAATTCCGTTTACAACATATTTGCTGCCGTATTTCTTTTTTATATTATCCGCTCTTAAGATCATTTTTGTTGTTTTATTCGTTGAATCGTTTATACGTTTAACTGTTTAATCGTTGTATTGTGTAATTGTGTAATCGTTTAGTAGTTAATAAGTTGTGTTGTTTATTTGATTTTTTATATTCAACTTTTTAAAGCCAACGCTCCAGCTGGCCTTATCGCTAAAAATGTTTACTAAACATTTTTTTAACGCTCCATTCTCCCTTCGGGGGTTAGGGGGCTTAGTTCTTCCCAAAATTCGTAAGCCCTTCTTAAATGCGGAATTACAATGGTGCCGCCAACCAAAGTTGCTATTGAAAGTGACTCCATAACTTGTTCTTTGGAAACTCCTGCTTTAAAACAACCTTCTAAATGGTATTTTATGCAATCATCACATCGTAAAACAGCCGAAGCCACCAATCCTAACAATTCTTTTGTTTGAACGTCTAAATGGCCGCTTTTGTATGCGTTGGTGTCGATATTAAAAATTCTTTTGATGATTTTATTGTCATCAGCCAAAATTTTATCGTTCATTTTTGAGCGATAGGCGTTAAATTCTTCTACTTGATTAGGCATTTTTTTGTTCGTTTTTACGTTGTTGTCTCACCACTATTTTCGATATAATTATGCTGACTTCATATAAAATAAGTATAGGAATCGTAACTATAATCTGGCTAACCACATCAGGTGGCGTAATAACTGCGGCTATAATTAAAACTATAACCAATGCATATTTTCTGGTTTTTATCAAAAAATCTGGGGTAACTACGCCCATTTTAGTTAAAAAATACATCACAATTGGCAATTCAAATATCAATCCTGAAGCCAATACAGATGATTTTAATAATGAGATGTATGAACTAATTTTAATATTTCTTTCAACAAGGTCACTTACTGAATAACTTCCCAAGAAGTTTACGGAAAGCGGCGTGATTATGTAGTATCCAAAAAGTACACCTACAAAAAATAAAAATGAAGAAACAACGATAAAAGCGAGTGCTCCTTTTCGCTCTTTTTCATACAAGCCCGGACTGATAAATTTCCAGAATTCCCATATAATAAAAGGAAATGCTATAATAAATCCTGCAGTAATGGAAATCCAAACATGCACATTAAATTGTTCTCCCATTTCCAAACTTTGGAAAGTGAAAGGAATATCATCTATACACAAACCTTCTGTGCCAAAAAATCTTGATACGTCACAAAAAACTCGGTAGGTGATAAAATTAGGATCTTTTGGTGCAAAAATTATTTTATCGAAGAGAAAGTCTTTCATTAAAAAGGCAATTATTCCAAATATAAAAATGGCGGCGCTTGAACGCACCAAGTGCCATCTCAATTCTTCAACATGGTCTAAAAAAGACATTTCTTTTTCAGGTTCTCCTATTTTCTTTTTTGCCATTTTAAAAAATTCCTTCTTTTAATAAATCATGCAAATGTACGACACCTGCGTATACCGAATTGTCTTCCACCAAAATTTGGGAAATTTTATTGTTTTCCATAGTTTCCATCGCTTCAATTGCCATCGCATCCACATTGATGGTTTTCGGATTTTTACTCATAATATTTTCAGCGACAAGCTTGCTTATGTCCGGATTATCTTTCAACATTCTCCTTAAATCTCCATCGGTAATGATTCCTACTATTTTGTTATTTTCGATAACTGCCGTAGTGCCCAATCGTTTTTTTGAAATTTCAATAATCACATCATTAATTGGGGTATTTGGCGCAACTTGAGGCATTTCATGTTGTCCGATTAAATCGCTCACCCTTAAATATAATTTTTTTCCCAATGCGCCTCCAGGATGGTATTTTGCAAAATCTTTACTTGAAAAATTATTGAGATACAATAAACAAATTGCCAAGGCATCGCCCAAAACCAATTGCGCAGTGGTGCTTGTTGTTGGCGCTAAATTATTTGGATCGGCTTCTTTTTCTACAAAAGAGTTCAACGTAAAATCGGCATTTGAGCCTAAAAAAGATACTGGATTACCGGTTATCGCAATAACTTTGTTTCCATAATTTTTAATTAATGGCACCAAAACTTTTATTTCGGGCGTATTTCCGCTTTTAGAAATGCAAACAACAACATCATTTTCCTGAATAATTCCCAAATCGCCATGAATGGCATCGGCTGCATGCATAAAGATTGCTGGGGTTCCCGTTGAATTTAAGGTGGCAACGATCTTGGTGGCAATATTGGCACTTTTTCCAATTCCGGTAACAATTACGCGGCCTTTAGAGTGGTGAATAAAATTTACGGCTTTTTCGAAATCTTCATTTAGAAAATTGACTAAATTCGCAATCGCTTTGCTTTCAATTAAAATTGTCTGCTTTGCATTTTCAATAATTGTATTTTTATTTTTCAAAAGATTATGATTTTTTAACAAAAAAAAGTTTTATCTTTAATTTTAAACAAAAATATATTTATTTAATTAGAAATTGAATAAACTGCTAAAAAAAAGTAAAAGTCAAATTTGTAAAATTTCTTAAATTATCAGCCAAAATTTTAATTTGGGTGCTAATTTAAATTCGTATTAATAATTTAGAAAGGATAATGAACAGTAAAGAGATTGATTTACACGAGGCTTTGAAAAAATATTTTGGATTTACTAAATTCAAAGGACTGCAAGAAGGAGTAATAAAAAGTATAATTGAGGGAAATGACACTTTTGTGATTATGCCAACCGGAGGCGGTAAGTCGTTATGTTACCAACTGCCCGCTTTGGTAAAAGAAGGAACAGCCATAGTTGTTTCGCCTTTAATTGCATTGATGAAAAACCAAGTTGATGCCATACGCGGCATTTCGGCAGAACATGGAATTGCGCATGTGCTGAATTCTTCCTTAAATAAAAGTGAAGTGACCCAAGTTAAAAGTGACATTGAAAAAGGAATCACGAAATTATTATATGTAGCCCCGGAATCACTTATAAAAGAAGAATACATTGATTTTTTAAAAAATCAAAACATCTCATTTGTTGCCATTGATGAAGCGCATTGTATTTCAGAATGGGGGCACGATTTTAGACCGGAATATAGAAATCTTCGAAATATTATTCAAAAAATAGACAATGTTCCTTTAATCGGATTAACAGCAACTGCGACCCAAAAAGTGCAGGAAGATATTATTAAAACATTGGGCATGTCAAATGCCAACACTTTTAAAGCTTCCTTTAACCGTCCGAATTTATTTTATGAAGTTCGGCCAAAAACAAAAAATATAAATTCTGATATCATTCGATTTGTAAGACAATTTCCGGGAAAATCGGGTATTATTTATTGTTTAAGTCGAAAAAAAGTTGAAGAAATAGCCCAAGTATTGCAAGTGAATGGCATTAAAGCGGTTCCTTATCACGCCGGATTGGACGGAAAAACCAGGTCAAAACATCAGGATATGTTTTTGATGGAAGATGTGGATGTGGTGGTTGCAACTATCGCATTTGGTATGGGTATTGACAAACCGGATGTTCGCTTTGTGATTCATCATGACATTCCGAAAAGTTTGGAAAGCTATTATCAGGAAACCGGAAGGGCAGGAAGAGATGGCGGCGAAGGATTTTGTTTGGCTTATTATTCATATAAGGATATTGAAAAGCTGGAGAAATTTTTATCAGGAAAACCAGTGGCAGAACAGGAAATTGGCAACGCTCTGCTGCAAGAAGTTGTTGGCTATGCAGAAACTTCTATGTCGCGCAGAAAATATTTGTTGCATTATTTTGGGGAAGATTTTGATGAAGTAAATGGTTTGGGAGCGCTTATGGACGACAATGCCATCAATCCGAAGAAAAAGCACGAGGCTGAAATTGAATTAAAAATGTTATTGGAAGTTGTTGTAAAAACCTACCAAAAATATAAAGCAAAAGAATTGGTAAATACCTTAACCGGGAAAATAAATGCCCAGTTGAAATCTCATAAAACAGATGAACAACCATTTTTTGGCTGCGGAAAGGAACACGACGGAAAATATTGGATGGCATTGATCCGTCAAGCATTGGTTGCGCGATACATCAACAAAGAAATTGAGCAGTATGGCGTTATAAAAATTACAGATAAAGGAACAGATTTTATTGGAAATCCGTCTTCATTTATGATGACAGAAGACCATGTTTATGATGAAAGTGCTGATGCAACTATTTTAACAAATGGAAACGGCACTGGAACTTCTGCAGATGAAGTGTTGCTTAAAATGCTTAAGGAATTGCAAAAATCTGTTGCCAAGAAAAATGGCGTTCCGCCTTATGCAGTATTGCTGGAACCATCTTTGGAAGATATGGCATTAAAATATCCAATGACTATGGATGAATTAAAAAACATTTACGGCATTGGGGAAGGTAAAGCAAACAAATACGGCAAACCATTTATAGAACTGATTGCAAAATATGTGGAAGAAAATGACATTCTTCGTCCGGATGATTTTGTGGTTAAGAGCACCGGAGTAAATTCAGGATTAAAACTTTATATTATTCAAAATACGGACAGAAAAATTCCGCTTGAAGACATTGCAAAATCAAAAGGTTTAAGTTTTAATGAACTTATTGAAGAAATGCAGGGCATTGTTTACAGCGGCACCAAAATAAATATTGATTACTGTATTGATGAATTATTGGATGAAGACCAGCAAGAGGAGATTTTCAACTACTTTATGGAATCTAAAAGTGACAGAATTCAGGAAGCATTAGACGAATTTGAAGGTGAATATGATGAAGAAGAATTGCGTTTAATGCGGATAAAATTTATGAGTCAAGTAGCAAACTAAGCCAAATAAGCCACCACCATACCAATAAGAATTGCAACAAACTTTAAAAGGTTAAACTTATGATCTTTAGATGTTTCAAACAAAATAATTGTTGAAATATGTAAAAAGATACCGATAATAATTGCGGTAATCTCTGTTTTATAATGCGTTAAAATTTGAACATATTCCCCAGCCAAACTTCCTAAAGGCGTCATTAAAGAAAAAAGCAACAAAAACAATACAGCGTTCTTTGTTGAGATTTTTGAGCTTACAAAAAAAGTTCCTAAAATAATTGAAATTGGAATATTGTGAATCACTATTGCCCATAGTAAATATTCATGACGCTGGCTATGCGCCAATGGAATTCCTTCCAAAAAAGCATGAATGTTTAAACTGATGAACAATGCCCAGGGAAAAACGATGTTTTTTTCAACGTGTATATGACCGTGTTCAGCGCCTTTAGAGAAAAAATCCAGAATAAGTTGCAATAACAATCCCAACAGAATAAACAATCCAATATTTGTGCCTTTTACGGCATAAACTTCAGGAAATAAATGTAAAATAGTGATAGACAATAAGTAAGCGCCACTAAAAGCCAATAATAATTGAACGGTTTTAAAACTAGGTTTTAATCCAAAAACGATAACGATACCAACCAATACGGAGGCTATAAGTGCAATATAGTTCATGCTAAAACTAAAATTAAACGGTCGGAAGTTTCTTCATTAAATTTTTCTAATTGATAATCACCAAATGTATGTTTAATTTTAAATCCTACAGAATTTACATAGGAATTAATTTTGGCCAAATCCAAGCTTTTTACTTTTTCAAAATAAGTGTGATGTTCGCCGTTTGCATCAAAATTTATTTCTTTCACAATAAATCCGTTTTTTACATAACGATTCATTTTAAAGGTAATGTCATCAATTGTAAGTTCTTCTTCAGAAACAAGTTCAGAAATCACTTTCTTTGTATTCATAAAGTCTATAACGGCAATTCCATTCTTATTTAATCCGTTCTTAATATTATGCAAAATGGCAATATCTTCCGCATCATCTTCAAAAAAACCAAAACTCGTAAACAAATTTAAAATAACATCAAACTTGCTTTTAAAAGAATTTCGCATATCATGTTCAACAAATTTAAGCGTTCCAGTTTCAAATTGTTTGGCAAATTCGATGCTGTTTTTGGATAAATCGGCACCAATAACATGAAATCCAAGCGAGTTTAAATAGATGGAATGACGCCCTTTTCCGCAGGCCAAGTCTAATATAACCTTGTTTTTTTCTAATTTTAAAAAGGTGATCAAATTTTTTAAAAATGATTGCCCTTCAGAATAATCTCTATGTTTATATAAAACATGATAAAAGCTTGTGTCGAACCAAGAAGCAAACCAGTCTTTATTTTTAGCCATAATATTAAAATGACTTCAAAAATAAGGATTTGTTTGTTAAGAAGTTTACTTGTAGAACTGTTTATGCGTTTAATCGTTTAATTGTATATTTTTATTTCAGTACTTTTGCAAAAATTAAAGAATATGGAACGAAATTTTAAAATGGTTGCCACCACCATGTTTGGGTTGGAAGAAGTATTGGCAACTGAACTTAAAAATTTAGGCGCGCAAGATGTTGAACCAGGGGTAAGAAGCGTCACTTTTTTAGGGGATAAAGGCTTTATGTACAAAGCAAATATGGCTTTGCGCACAGCCATTAGAATTTTGAAACCCATTAAAACTTTTAAAGTTGCTGATGAGGATGATTTGTATAAAAAAATACAACAAATAGAATGGGAAAAATATATGGGTGTTTCCAGCACTTTTTCCATTGGCGCCGTGGTAAATTCTCAAGGTTTTACCACAAATTCGCATTATATTACCTTAAAATCGAAAGATGCCATTGCGGATTATTTCAGAAATAAATACGATGAGCGGCCAAGTGTTGACACTAAGCACCAGGATTTGAAGATTCACGTGCATATCCATAATAATTATTGTTCCATTTCATTAGACAGTTCGGGCGATTCTTTGCACAAACGCGGCTACAGAAGCGCAACGAATATTGCGCCCATAAATGAAGTATTGGCGGCTGGTTTGGTGTTGCTTTCAGGATATACCGGCGATTGTAATTTTATTGATCCGATGTGTGGTTCCGGAACTATTTTAATTGAAGCTGCGATGATTGCCAACAATATTCCGGCAAATATCAACAGAAATGAATTTGGATTTGAAAAATGGGCAGATTATGATGAAGAGTTGTTTTACACCATTCAGGAATCGCTGATTAAAAAAATACACAATTCCCATTTTAAAATTATGGGATTTGACAAAGCGCCTTCGGCAGTTGTAAAAGCAAAGGAAAATGTGGCAAATGCCAATTTAAGTGAATTTATTGGGGTGCATCATGTAAATTTCTTTAATTCTGTGAAAGAAGTATTTGGACGCACCTTTATTTTATTTAATCCGCCTTATGGTGAACGATTGGATATTGATATGCAGGAATTCTACAAAAAAATTGGCGATACTTTAAAAAGTGGTTATTCAGATTCTACCGTTTGGTTTATTACCTCAAATATGGAAGCCATAAAACATGTTGGACTTAAAACTTCAAGAAGAATTCCTATGAAAAATGGGGATTTGGATTGTTTGTTTGTGCGGTATGATATGTATGCAGGAAGCAAAAAAACACATAAGAGACCAATTGAAGAAGAAGAAGAATCTTAAGGGCAATTCTCTTACAATTTTTTGGGAAAACAAAAAAGCGTTACATAATTGCAACGCTTTTTATTATTCAATCAATGAATTCTTAATTTCTTTTTGAAGAATTTCCTCTTGAATTTTCATTTTTATCTGATTTTCCATTAGACGCTCTACTACTGACTTGACCTCTTTGGGCGTTTCCTGAATTGCTTTTTTGTTGCACTCTTTCAGGAGCTTGTGCTGTTCTTTGAGTTTGAGGCGCACGATTGTCAACCATTCTTCCAGTATTCGCGCTACGTTCATTCTGACTTGGTTTGTTTACAGTATTGGCTCTTCTGTCAGTATTGTTAACTGAGCTGGTGTTGCGATTACTTTGACTTGTTCTTTCGTTAGAACTTGGTCTGTTTACGGTATTCGCTCTTCTGTCAGTATTGTTAACTGAGCTGGTGTTGCGATTACCTTGACTTGTTCTTTCATTAGAACTTGGTCTGTTCACGGTAGTTGCTCGCCTTTCTGTTGTGTTAACTGAGCTGTTGTTGCGGTTACTTTGACTTGTTCTTTCATTGGTATTCCTCCTGTCTGCCTGAGTATTTCTATCATCATATCTGTTAGGAACATTTCTGCTTGCTACTCTTTGTCTAGTGTCATGTCCATCTCTTTTATTGTTTTTGGTATAATATTTATTTCTTGAATGGTCACTATAATAAGTGTAACGAGTTGGTTGATAATGATTTCTGTAAGGATCATAACTTACAATTCTGAAATCAAATAATGGTCTTGCAAAATAATTGTGATATGGGTGAAACACATATGAACGGTTATAATTGTTTATATATCCTGAATAATGGCTATAATAACCTTGTCTGTCATAATAAACATGCAATCCGCCAACGCGAACCAATCTTCCTGAATCATAAGTAATATGGGTATTTCCAATTCTGTTTACGCGACCATAATAATCATAATAAATAGGTATATCTTCAACTTGAATAATTGCGCCATAATCATCATATTGAACATAAGGACCATAGTCGTAACCAGAGTTAAAGCTGATATTGACACCATTTCCTTGGTAATTAACGTCTAAACCACCTCTTTGGTTTCTTGGGTTGATGTAAAAATCAAATTCACCATTTTGAAAAATAGCAAATGTTACCTCTCTTTCCACAAATGTGAATGAATCTCCATAATCATCATTATAATAATTATTTATTGAAGAATTATCAGTTTTAAAAGTTGAAGCCTGCACGCCAAACCCAACAAATAAAAACGTTGCTAAAAGTAAAAGTTTTGTTTTCATGATAAAATATTTAAAGGTTAAACTAAATTTGCTGGTTAGCAGTATTCCTTTTCACAATTACAAACAACGTGCCAAAAAAAATATGCCCAATAAAATTGGGCATATAAGAGTCCTAAATTTAATTTTAAAATGCTAATTATCAAATGTTTTTGGGCAATTCACCTGTTAATGAATTAAGAAATGCAACTAATGCATTTAAGTCACTTTCGGAGAGCTCTTTATTTAATTGAACTTTCGCCATTATGGTAACAGCTTCTTTTAAATCATTAACACTGCCGTCATGAAAGTATGGATATGTCTTTTCAATGTTTCTTAAAGAAGGTGACTTAAATATATACTTGTCATTTTCTATTTTAGTGACTTGAAATTTTCCTTCATCAATTATTTTGCTGTTGGTGTGTTTCCAATAATCATCATAAATTCCAAATTTTTGATAGATGTTTCCTCCTAAAACATTTCCTGAATGACATGCCACACAACCTGTACTTATAAATATTTGTAAACCGTCTTTCTCAACGTCAGACAATGCATCATTATTTCCGGCAATAAAATCATCAAACCTTGAAGGTGTAATAAGTTTGCGTTCAAATGCCCCTATCGCTTTTTGAATGTTTTTATATGATATTGGATTTTCTTCATTTGGAAAAACTTTGGCAAATAATTTTTTGTACTCTTCAATTTTTGACAATCTTTCTACTACAATTTTTTCACTTGGCATTGCCATTTCAACTGGATTTAAGATTGGGCCTCCGGCTTGCGCTTCAACATCAGGTTCTCTACCATCCCAAAATTGAGACATATGCAAAGCCGCATTAAAAACTGTAGGTGAATTCCTTGTTCCAAACTCGCCATTATTACCAGGTGATGTACTTAAATTATCTACTCCATAAGTCTCTAAATTATGGCAAGTATTACAACTTTGAGTATTATCTTTAGACAATCTATTATCAAAATAAAGTTTTTTACCTAATAAAACTTTATCAGCTGTTACAGGATTGTTTGCGTTTTCCGCAACTAAAGGTAAAGTTCCAAACATAGATGCGGCTGTTTTTTGAAGTGCAACATATTCAGGCTTAACTTCAGGTATTTTTTCTTTTTTTACTTCGGCACAACTTATAAAGCTTGCAGTTAAAATAGTTAGCAACAGTAGTCTTTTCATCTCTAAAATTAGTATTATTAGTTTATTTAAATTTTTATGTAAAGTTATCTTAATAAAGATAGATTTAATGTAATATCAATTACAGATAACACAATATTTGAGTAACATATATTGCAGTTTTATAGTAATTTTAATTTTGATTTGAATACTTTTACTTTTTCAAAATTTTTAACTGCTTTGAATTACTTTATTGATGTAATTTTACCAATTCCTTTACAAAAGTTATTTACCTATAAAATAACGGAAGCTGAAGCTACTTTTTTGAGAAAAGGAATGCGTGTTGCTGTGGAGTTTGGAAAATCAAAAATTTATACTGCTTTGGTTTACAAAATTCACCAAACGCCGCCAATTGGTTATGAAGCAAAGGAAATTCATCAAATTTTAGATGAAATTCCTGTCGTAAACAAAATTCAAATTAATCATTGGGAATGGATTTCAACCTATTATATGTGCTCTTTGGGCGAAGTTTTCAGGGCTGCATTGCCTTCGGCTTTTTTATTGGAAAGCGAAACGGAAGTTCAATTGGTTTCAGGTTTTACAAAAGAAGAAGACCTTACTGACGAAGAATTTTTAATTTTTGAAGCCTTTCAACATCAATCGCAATTATCTATTCAGCAAATTGTTGGAATCATCGGCAAAAAAAAGGTGTTTCCAATTATTAAGGCGTTGATAGATAAAAATGTGATTGTTGTTAAAGAGCAAATTTATGAGCAATACAAACCAAAATTAGAAAAATATATTCGGTTAACAAATGTATGGAGCGCAACCGAAAAATTACCTGAATTGCTGGATTTCTTAAGCAGGGCAAAAAAACAACGCGACATTATTTTAACATTTTTTCAATTACAGGCTTCAAAAAAACCAATTAAAATTACCCAGCTTCAAGAGGATGCCAACTATTCTTCAGCAGTGTTAAAATCTTTGATCGATAAAGGTGTTTTCGAAGTCTATTTCATTCAACAAGACCGAATTAATTTCGACGGAAAATTGGGTAAGATCAAAGAGCTGACTGCGCATCAGGAAGAAGCGTTTTTAGCCATAAAAGATCACTTCAAAACAAAGCAAACAGTACTTTTAAAAGGAATCACAAGTAGCGGTAAAACAGAGATTTATGTAAAATTAATTAAACAACTTATTGAAGAAGGAAAGCAAGTGCTTTATTTGCTTCCGGAAATTGCGCTTACCGCACAATTAATTGATAGACTGCAACTTTATTTCGGTGAATATTTGTCGGTTTTTCATTCAAAATATTCGATGAACGAACGCGTAGAAGTGTGGAATAATGTGTTGGAAAACAAGCCAAAAGCACAATTGATTTTAGGCGCCCGTTCTTCTATGTTTTTGCCTTTTTCCAATTTAGGATTAATCATAGTTGATGAAGAACATGAGCCTTCATTTAAACAATATGATCCGGCGCCAAGATACCATGCGCGAGATTCCGCCATCGTTTTGGCGAATCAACATCACGCGAAAGTAATACTGGGTTCTGCAACACCAAGCATAGAAACCTATTACAACGCACAACAAGGAAAATATGGTTTGGTGGAATTAAATCGAAGATTCGGCAATGTTTTGCTGCCTGAAATTGAATTGGTCGATGTAAAAGAAAAGCATCGAAAAAAACGAATGACCGGCCATTTTTCTGACCGTTTGCTTGAAATGATCACAGAAGCGCTGGATAATAAGGAGCAAGTTATTTTATTTCAAAACCGTCGTGGTTTTGCGCCGGTTGTTGAATGTGAAACTTGTGGGGTTTCTCCCCAATGCCCTAATTGCGATGTGAGTTTAACTTACCACAATTACAGAAAAGAATTGCGATGCCATTATTGTGGGCACCATCAGGCAATGCCTCATAATTGCGGGGCTTGCGGCAGCGAAAAATTGAATACTAAAGGTTTTGGAACCGAGCAAATCGAAATTGAATTGTTAGAATTGTTTCCAAACGCAAAAGTGGGCAGAATGGATTTCGACACCACGAGAGGAAAATACAGCTATCAGAAAATTATTGGACAATTTCAATCGCAGGAAATAGATATTTTGGTTGGTACGCAAATGCTTTCAAAAGGATTGGATTTTGCAAATGTGTCGTTGGTGGGAATTATGAATGCGGACAATATGTTGAATTTTCCCGATTTTAGGGCGCATGAAAGAAGTTATCAGTTGATGGTGCAAGTTTCCGGCAGGGCAGGACGTGCCAGTAAAAGAGGAAAAGTCGCCATACAAACGTACAATCCGCACCATAGAATTTTACAGCAGGTTTCAACCAATGCTTTTGAAGAAATGTATAAAGAGCAATTGGATGAACGCTGGCAATACCATTATCCGCCTTTTTACAGAATTATTAAGATAACCTTGCGCCACAAGGATTTTAACAGGGTAGAGGAAGGCGCAGTTTGGTTGGGAAAATCTTTAATTTCCATTTTTAAGGACGATATCTTAGGACCTTCAACGCCGGGAATATCCAAAATCAGGAATTATTATATCAGAACAATCATTATAAAAATCCCGCAAAAACAGTCGTTGGCGGTAAGTAAAAACCAAATTCAAAGAGTTAAAAACGCGTTTCAGGCCATCAACGAATTTCGGGCTATCAAATTCAACATAGATGTAGATAATTATTAAAGCTATTTTATTAAATTTACATTTGCCAATTAAGGAAATAAGCCTATATTTGCACCCTTAAAAGTAAAAACTTAAATTATTAATTATGAATCATTACGAAACTGTTTTCATTTTGAATCCCGTTTTATCTGATGTTCAGGTAAAGGAAACAGTAAAGAAGTTTGAGGACTATCTTGTTTCTAAAGGTGCCGAAATGATATCAAAAGAGGATTGGGGCTTAAAAAAATTAGCGTACACCATCCAAAACAAAAAAAGTGGGTTTTATCACTTATTCGAATACAAAGTTGCCGGAGAAACAATCGCTCCTTTTGAACTTGAATTCAGAAGAGATGACAGTATTATGCGTTATTTAACCGTTGCGTTAGATAAACATGCTGTTGCTTGGGCTGAAAAGAGAAGATTAAGAGACGGCAGTAAAGCATCTAAAAAATAAGCGTTATGTCTATAGAACAACAAGCAAAAGGAGGAAAACAAGGTGATGTTCGTTACCTGACTCCGTTAGATATTGAGACTAAACAAGTAAAGAAATACTGTCGTTTTAAAAAGAACGGTATCAAATATATTGATTATAAAGATGCTGATTTCTTATTATACTTAGTAAATGAACAAGGTAAAATTTTACCTCGTCGTTTAACAGGAACATCATTAAAATTCCAACGTAAAGTGTCTGTTGCCATTAAAAGAGCGCGTCACTTAGCTTTATTGCCATACGTTGCAGATATGTTAAAATAAAACAGTAAGGAATTATGGAAATTATATTAAAGCAAGACGTTGAAAACCTGGGGTTTAAAGATGATCTTATTACTGTAAAAAATGGTTTTGGACGTAACTATTTGATTCCTCAAGGATTTGCAGTATTGGCAACCAGTTCAGTAAAGAAAATGTTGACAGAAACTTTAAAGCAACGTGCTTATAAAGAAGAAAAATTGATAAAAGATGCCACAGCAATTGCAGATGCAATTAAAGCGTTGGATATTAAAATTACTGCTAAAACAGCCGATAATACAAAATTATTTGGATCAGTTAATAACCAAGATGTTGCAGATGCTTTAGCCGCTGCCGGTCAGGTTATTGAGAAAAAATACATTAAAGTTGAAGGCGGTACCATTAAAAGAATTGGAAAATACAATGCAACTATCAGACTTCATAGAGCTGTTGTGGTTGAATTGCCAATCGAGATTGTTGCTGAAGCAAAATAATTAACAATATTTAGTTAATAAACATATTTAAAGCCCACTTTTTAGTGGGCTTTTTTCATGGATCAGTTATTGTCAATTGGTAAAAATATTTAGTAAATTCACCAAGCAAATATTTAAAATTCCAAAAATGAAAAAAGCAATAATAATTTTAATATTAACGATTTCTATTGTATCGTGCAATAAAGACAAAAAAAACAGTTTAATGGAAAACGATTTAACCAACAATCCATTTTTGAAAGAAAGCACACTGCCATATTTCGCTCCGGATTTTACTAAAATTCAAAACAAGCATTTTAAACCGGCATTGGTTGAAGCCATGAAACAACAATCTGATGCAGTTAATGCAATTGTTAAAAACACCAAAAAAACTACTTTTGACAATACCATACTTGCTTTAGAAAAAAGTGGAGAAATGTTAGACAGGGTCAATAATGTATTTAAATCTTTAACTGCTGCCCATACCAATGATACTTTAAAAAAGGTAGAAACTGAAATTGCGCCTTTAGCGGCAAAACATTATGATGAAATTTATTTAAATGACAAGTTGTTTGCGAAAGTAAAAGACATTTACACAAATAGGGAAAATCTTAATTTAGATGCAGAATCTTATAAATTGGCAGAAAATTACTATGAAAAATTCACTATTGCAGGCGCTAATTTATCCAAAGAAGATAAAGTAAAACTTAAAAATATAAATGAACAGCTTGCATCGTTAAGCACAACATTCAACCAAACATTGCTAGACGCAAATGATGCGGCGACTGTTGAAATTCATGATGTTAAAAAACTTGCCGGATTTTCAAAAGAACAAATTGAAAACATCAAAGATAAAACCAAAGAAAATACTTGGTTATTAACCATTACAAATACCACGCAACAATCTCAATTGCAAAACTTAGAAGACAGAGAGACAAGAAAGCAGTTATTTGAAGCCGGCTGGAACAGAACTAACGGCGGAAAATATGACACGAAGCAATTGGTAACAAAAATGGTTGAATTGCGTGCTCAAAAATCAAAATTACTTGGTTTTGAAAATTTTGCATCATGGAGATTGCAAAACACTATGGCCAAAAAACCGCAAGCTGTTTTAGATTTGTTTTCAAAATTGGTTCCAGCAGCTACTGCCAAAGCCAAAAAAGAAATTGCTGAAATTCAAAAAATGATTAGCAGCCAAGGTGAAACATTTCAATTAGAGCCTTGGGATTGGAATTTTTATGCTGAAAAAGTCAGAAAAGCCAAATACAATTTAGATGAAAACGAAATTAAACCTTATTTTGAATTAAATTCAGTTTTAGAAAAAGGTGTTTTTTACGCTGCCCAAAAATTATATGGCATTACTTTCAAAAAGAGAACAGATCTTCCAACCTACCATGAAGATGTCGTAACCTATGAGTTATTTGAGGAAGACGGAACACCATTAGGTTTATTTTATGGCGATTATTATGCAAGAAGTTCTAAAAGTGGCGGTGCGTGGATGGATAATTTTGTAACACAATCAACATTATATAACAAAAAACCAGTTATCTATAATGTAATGAATATCGCAAAACCTGCAAATGGCGAACCAACTTTACTGACTTATGATCAAGTGGAAACAATGTTTCATGAATTTGGACACGCTTTGCACGGTTTTTTCGCTAATCAACATTATCCTAGTCTGTCAGGTACTGCAGTTGCCAGAGATTTTGTGGAATTTCCTTCACAATTTAATGAGCCTTGGGCATTAAATCCAGAGATACTTCAAAATTATGCGGTAAATTATAAAACTGGCGCTAAAATTCCTCAAGAGTTAATCACTAAAATTAAAAATGCCGGATCATTTAACCAAGGATACAGTTTAATTGAAGTTTTGGCAGCTTCTAATTTAGATATGCTTTGGCACACTATTTCTTCGGATACAAAAATAACAGATGTCAATAAATTTGAAACCGATGCATTAAATTCGGTTCAGCTATTAATGAAAGAAATTCCGACCAGATATAGTTCCACCTATTTTTCACATATTTTTAGTGGCGACTATTATGCAGGATATTATTCTTACTTATGGACGGAAGTTTTAAGTCATGACGCTTTTAATTATTTTATGGAAAATGGCGGTTTAACAAGAGAAAATGGACAACGATACAGAGATATGATACTTTCTAAAGGCAACACCATGGAATTAGAAAAAATGTACAAAGATTTTAGAGGATCCGCACCTAAAATTGAACCAATGATTAAAGCTAGAGGATTAAATTGAGTTTATTAAGATAACTTAAAGTAATTAACAATTTTTAGTTAATAAACATATTTAAAGCCCACTTTTTAGTGGGTTTTTTTATTTTATTTTTGAAAACAATTAAAAACATTAACTAAACTTTAATTATATGAAAAAACAATTATTTTTTTCCATGCTAATTGCTGTATTCTCTGTCGTTAGCGTCTTTTCACAAGTGACAACTTCAAAAATTCAGGGAGTTGTAAGCGATGATACATCCGCAGGATTATTTGGCGCAAACGTGGTCGCAAAACACTTGCCAACAGGTACAATTTCAGGAACCATCACATTAGAAAGCGGAAGGTTTTCTTTGCAAAACTTACGAATTGGCGGACCTTACACAATTACCATTAGTTTCATTGGTTATAAATCTGTTGAATATACCGATGTCTATTTAGATTTAGGCAAAGCTTTTGACTTAGATGTAAAAATGGAAAGTGAAAGTGAGCAATTGGGTGAAGTTGTTGTCACAGGAGGTAAAAGTTCTACTTTTAATAGTGACAGAACTGGCGCAGAAACAAGCGTAGGAAGCAGAGAACTTACAAAATTACCTACAATTTCAAGATCTGCTTCAGATTTTACGCGTTTGGATCCTTCAGCTTCCGGCGGTTCATTTGGCGGAAGAAACGATCAATTTAATAATTTTACGTTAGATGGTTCTATCTTTAACAATCCATTTGGATTGGATGCAGCTACACCTGGCGGACAAACAGGCGCACAGCCGGTTTCACTGGATGCCATTGAACAAATTTCCGTATCTACTGCGCCATACGATGTAACATTGTCTGGTTTTACAGGGGCTTCCATAAATGCCGTAACCAAAAGTGGCACAAATAAAGTATCAGGAACAGTATATGGATTTTTCAGAAATCAGGATTTAACAGGCAGCAAAATAAAAGGAGAGGATATTTTTGTTCCAAAATTAGAACAAACTCAATATGGTTTTAGCGTTGGCGCACCTATTATTAAAGACAAATTATTTGTTTTTGCCAATTTTGAAAAAGATGAAAGAACTGATTTAGGGCAAACTTGGTTACCAAAAAGAGGGACAAGCTCAATCAATGAATCAAGAGTTTTGGAATCTGATTTGCAAGCAGTACAAGGCGCTTTGGCGAATTTAGGCTATGATACAGGGGCTTATGAAGGATTTACCCATGCATCAAACAGCACAAAAGGTATTTTAAAATTAGATTGGAACATCAATGAAAAAAACCGTTTGGCAGTTATTTATAACTTTTTAGATGCATCCAGAGAATTGCCGGCACATCCAACAGCCTTAGGGTTTAGAGGACCTAGCGCCCAAACTTTGCAATTCCAAAATTCAGGATATCAAATAAATAATAAATTGAAATCGATTTTATTGGAGTTAAACTCTTCAATGGCTGATAATGTAACCAATAAATTACAAGTTGGCTATACCCATTTCGATGATTTTAGAAATCCAATGTCTGCTCCAGCGCCTACAATTACCATTCAGGAAGGTGGATCAAATTACATTATTGCCGGTCATGAGCCTTTTTCAATTCACAATACGTTGGACCAAAAAGTATTTCAGTTAACAAATAATTTAAATATCAGCAAAGGGGACCATAATTATACGATCGGATTTTCATTTGAAAAATTTCAATTTGACAATTCCTTTAATTTAGGAGTTTATGGTGCAAGAGGGGTGTTTTTCCCATCTTACGGAAGTGTCGCCGATTTTTTGGCTGATTCAGCTCCAGGCGGCGGATTGCAAGGAATGCTTAATGATGCAATAGCTGCCAATAACAATTTAGAGGCTGCGGGCGAAGGAAATATTGGAGGTTGGTCTTTAGCCGAAACCAATGTGGGCCAAATGGCTTTTTATCTTCAGGATGAATGGAATTTAAACGATAATTTTAAAATTTCTTATGGTGTTAGATTTGACAAACCATTATTTTTTGATTCTGGAAAAAAAGCGCAAGAAGTAATTGACAGAAGTTTTGATTATCACCCTGAAATAGGCTATTATGATCCATCTAACGGAAATACTGTGAAATTCGATCAAACAACAATGCCTAACAATCAATTCTTGATTTCACCAAGAGTAGGTTTTAACTGGGATGTAAAAGGAGATAAAACAGTACAAGTTAGAGGAGGATCAGGATTGTTTACAGGCCGTTTTCCTTTTGTTTGGCTAGGAAACCAAATTGCCAATCCGAATTTTTGGTTTTATCAAATGGTTGATCCTGAGTTTAAATTTCCTCAAGTTTGGAGAAATAGTTTAGGGTTGGATTACCAATTGGAAAATGGCGTAGTGTTAACCACAGATTTATCTTATACGAAAGATTTAAATGGCGCACACGTACAAAATTGGGGATTAAAAACACCAACAGGAACTTTAAATGGTGTTGACAGCAGAAATATTTATTTGAATTCAGATTATATGGTTGGTGCATTTGGAAGCAAAGCAAGTGCTTATGTTTTTACAAATTCAGATAAAGGGAGAACCTTAAATGCATCTTTTAAAGCGCAAAAATCATTTGAAAATGGTTTGTATGTTATGGCAGCTTATAATTACCTAAATTCAAAAGATGTGAACTCTATTGAAGCAGAAATTACCGGAGATGCTTTTGCGTTTAATCCAACTTTGGAGAATGCAAATGATGCAACATTGGCGTTTTCCAAATATGGAGATATGCACCGATTTATTGGTGTTGCTTCTAAAACTTGGAAATATGGTGCCAATGAGCAATGGGGAACAACTCTTTCTGCATTTTTTGAATATGCACAAGGTGGCAGATTTTCCTATACCTATGGCGGTGACATCAATAACGATGGATCTGGCGTGAACGATTTAATTTATGTTCCAACCGCAGCTGAAGTAAACCAAATGCAATTTTCCGGTCCTGGTCAGGCAGCCGCATTTGAGACATTTATTCAACAAGATGATTATTTAAGCGGTAGAAGAGGAGATTATGCAGAACGTTATGGTGCTTTAGCACCTTGGAGAGGAAAATGGGATATGAAATTTATTCAGGAATTAAAAGTTTCTGATGACAATTCAATACAATTCAGCATTGATATTTTAAATGTTGGGAATATGATCAATTCAGATTGGGGATTGGTGCAACAACCAAATGCAGTGCAGCCAATTGGCGTTTCTGTTGACGGAACTGGAACACCAACTTATACTTTCAATCCAGATTTAAAAGACACTTTTGTGTATGATGCAAGTTTATTATCCAGATGGCAAATGCAGTTTGGATTGCGTTATTCATTCTAAACTTTAAATTTAATATCTTTGAACCGCCCAAATTGGGCGGTTTTTTTATGCCAATATTTTATGAAGTACCAACAATTAACAAAAGAACAATTTTCAGCATTGCACAATGAGTTTGCGCTGTTTTTGGCCTCGCAACAAATTGACGCCAAAGAATGGAAAAAAATAACAAAAGAAAAACCATTGATTGCTGATGAAGAAATGGGGATTTTCAGCGATGTTGTTTGGGAAGATGTTTTAAGCAAAACGGAATATTTAGAACATATTTCAGAAAATCATATAAACTTGTTTAAATGCGAATCGGATGTTATTGTTAGAATTTATATCAAATTAAAAAATAGCAACAAAAATTTTTTAAAAAATGTCGATTTTCAGTGGTTTTTGAAAAATCCGCTAGATGAAGATTTTGAATACTTTAAGGCCGAAAAAAAATACACAAAAGAGCGCAATCAAGAATTGTTTGACCTCATTGAAATGGGAAGCCAAATTTCAAAAGGAGAATTGTTTACAGCAATAAACCAATTAATTGGTTAACAACCTTAACAACCCCAACAGAAGCTTTTTCGACCAAAACAGTCAAATTTTTATACTGATTTTGTTGAATAAAAGGTTTTGGGTCAATAAAATAAATCGGGATTTCGGATTTTACATAATTGATTAATTGCGCTGCGGGATAAACTTGCATGGAAGTTCCAACAATTATTAAAATATCAGCTTCCGAGGTAATTTCCAGCGCTTTGTCAAATTCTGGCACATTTTCCCCAAACCAAACAATATGCGGCCGCAACTGTGAATTTTCATTGCAAAGATCACCCAAATTCAAAGCCTTTTTCCAGTCATAAATTAAGTTGGGATTTTTAGTGCTTCTAACTTTTAACAATTCTCCGTGTAAATGCAAAACTTGCGAACTGCTTATTCCGGTGAAAGTGTACACCCTATTCCGGACTAAACTGGACAGTTATTTTGATGTTGATTTCTGATTATAAAATTAGACAAAATTTTT
>LNAP01000914.1_pt1 | contig 36280 bp, 33 predicted proteins | sample 602601 | NCBI WGS metagenome assembly LNAP01 (sample SAMN02440304, study PRJNA202911) | soil metagenome | biome: Subtropical and temperate rainforests or woodlands; isolation source: soil samples (1 kg each in a 20% v/v slurry with milli Q water) were... ... | reverse complement strand
ATCTGTGTCAATCTATGTTGTTGTTGCCTTTACCCCGAATCATCCTACAGACCCCGATTTACGGGAGGGGCTGTGTCAAACTATGTTGTTGATAACCAGGGGCGAGGTCGCTGTCATTGACAGGATCTTGCCCCTTTTACATTCAGCTCAGAATTTTTCCGCAATCAACCGCAGTGGGTAATCCGGTTCTCGATAGCCGCCCGGCTTCTGGCGTTTGGGCAACTTCACGGTTTCCCTCGGAACATCCTCATAGGGAATGCGACTGAGCAGGTCGGTGATGATGTTCAGGCGCGCCCGTCGCTTGTCGTTCGAGTTGGCCACCAACCACGGTGCATGGTCGGTGTCGGTCATCTTGAACATGTCGTCACGTGCCCGTGAATAGTCATACCAGCGGCTGTAGGACTTGAGGTCCATGCCGGTGAGTTTCCAGATTTTGCGTCCGTCCTTGATGCGAGCCTGAAGCCGTCGTGTCTGCTCCTCCGGACTCACTTCCAGCCAGTACTTGATCAGAATGACACCTGAATCGACGATCGCGCGCTCGACTAGAGGGATGGCCTTCAGGAAGCTATCCACTTGTTCCTGGGTGCAGAACCCCATCACCCGCTCCACGCCGGCGCGGTTGTACCAACTGCGATCAAAGATCACCACTTCGCCAGCCGCCGGCAGATGCGGCAGGTAGCGCTGCACATACATCTGACTTTTCTCGCGTTCGGTAGGTGCGGTTAGCGCTATCACCCGGAAGACACGCGGGCTCACCCGCTCGGTCAACGCCTTGATGGTGCCGCCCTTGCCAGCCCCGTCGCGACCCTCAAAAACGATGCACACCTTGATGCCTTTGTGTCGCACCCACTCCTGCAGCTTGACGGTTTCGACGTGCAGTTCGCGCAGTGCTTTCAGGTAGTCTTTGTTGTTCATTTTCGAGCTGTCAGCCATTGGCTGCTTTTGTGCCCGCTTCTTGTTCTTCGCCATGACCAAGCCCTCACTCTTTTCCCGGTGATGTCAGACTAGGTCGTTTTCGACGTCGCGCTCAAAATCGCAGCCTGACGGTTGCGATTTTTATCTGAATGGAGGACATGCCCAGTGGACCGATTCCAGGAAATGCAGGTTTTCGCCGCTGTAGCCCAGGACCAAGGTTTCTCGGCGGCGGCGCGGCGTTTGGGTATGTCGGCGGCCAGTGTGACTCGTGCAGTGGCCGCGCTGGAAAAACGCATTGGCACGTTGCTGCTGACGCGCACCACCCGCAGTGTGCATTTGAGCGAGGCAGGTCAGCGGTATCTGGAGGACTGTCGGAGAATTCTCGCTGAGGTGCAGGAAGCGGAGGACTCGGCGGCGGGCAGTCACGCAGAACCTCGCGGGCAACTGACGATTACGGCGCCAGTATTGTTTGGCGATTTGTTTGTCACGCCGGTGATGGTGAGTTATCTGACACAGTTTCCTGAGGTCTGCATCAATGGGTTGCTGGTCGATCGAGTGGTGAGCATGGTCGAAGAGGGGATCGATGTAGCGGTGCGTATCGGTGAGCTGCCCGACAGTAATCAGCATGCGATTCGCGTCGGTGAAGTGCGCCGGGTGATTTGTGCTTCTCCGCAATTTCTTGAGGCGCATGGCAGGCCGACCCATCCTCAGGATCTGACCCGCGCAGCGGTTATTGCGACGTCCGCTATCGGTCAAATGAAAAGCTGGCCCTTTCTTGAAGCCGGAGCGCCACTGAATGTTCGACCGGAACCACGCCTGGTGGTGACGGCGAATCAGGCCGCCATTACGGCCGCGTGCCTGGGGTTGGGATTCACCCGCGTCCTGTCTTATCAGGTCGCCAGCAAAGTCGCGTCCGCAGAGCTGGAAATCGTTTTGGCTGACTTCGAACTGCCGCCGCTGCCCATCCATGTCGTTTACCAGGGCGGGCGTAACGCTCCCGCGCGGATTCGCAGTTTTGTGGACTTCACCGTGAAGGCCTTGCGGGAACACCCGGACTTGCAGGGCTGATGGTTTATTTCACTGGGTGAAATAATGGATTGCACTTGCTGGCTATTCTGTTGTTTTGGTTGCGGGTGGAAGATAGCGGCCATCGGTGCTGATCTGTCCTGGACGGCACCATCACCCCAGTGGAGTCGACCATGCAAGCGATCAAACTCTATAACTTCCCGCGCTCCGGCCATGCTCACCGTGTGGAACTGATGCTGTCCCTGCTGCAACTGCCGACCGAGCTTATCCTGGTTGATCTGGCCAAAGGTGCGCACAAACAGCCGGATTACCTGGCGATTAATCCTTTCGGGCAGGTTCCGGCCATTGATGATCAAGGCGTGGTGCTGGCCGACTCCAACGCAATCCTGGTTTATCTGGCGCAAAAATATGGCAACGGTCGCTGGTTGCCGGCCGACCCGGTTGGCGCGGCGAAGGTGCAACGCTGGTTGTCTGTGGCGGCCGGCCCGATTGCCTTTGGTCCGGCCAGGGCAAGGCTGATCACTGTGTTTGGTGCGGCATATAACGCTGAAGAGGTGATTGCCTACTCTCACATCTGGCTCAAACAGATCGATCAGGAACTGGCGGCTTCGCCTTATCTGGTTGGCACCGAACCGACCATTGCCGACGTCGCGGCCTACAGCTACATCGCCCATGCGCCCGAAGGCAATGTCTCGCTCGAAAACTACGCCAATGTACGAGCCTGGCTCGCGCGTATCGAAGCCTTGCCTGGTTTTGTTGGTATGCCGCGCACCGTCGTCGGCCTGCAAAAAACTGCCTGATGCTGCGGCCCGACCTTGTCGGGCCGTCCACACTGCGCTCATGGCGCGGGGAGAAGCCGTTATGGACCGTTCACCTTGGCACGCTGGCGAGAAACAGATGCAGGCACACGTCGGTGTTGCCGAGCGAATGGAGACGTTGGGGCGTAGGGTGGTTCGCACCGAGATGCCGGACCAGCACCGTACATTCTATGAGCAACTGCCGTTCATGCTGTACGGCGCGGTGGACGCCGACGGTAATCCTTGGGCCAGCATTCTCGAAGGGCCACCGGGTTTCGCCCACTCGCCCGAGCCGGATGCGTTGCAGTTCAACAGCCTGCCGGGGGCGGATGACCCTGCGCAATTGCGCGATGGCGCGGCGATCGGATTGCTGGGAATCGAATTGCATACACGGCGGCGCAACCGCCTCAATGGTCGCGTCGGCGCCGTAACGGCAGAGGGTTTTGCTGTCACGGTCGAACAGTCCTTCGGCAACTGTCCGCAATACATTCAATTGCGCCAGTTTCGCTCGGTGCCGCTGGCGGATCCGGCGACGCGCATTGCGCAACACCTGAATGGCCTGGATGACGCGGCCAAAGCCATGATCGCCGACGCCGACACGTTGTTCGTCGCGAGTTATGTGGATATTGATGGCCAGCGCTCAGTGGACGTTTCCCACCGCGGCGGCCAATCCGGTTTCGTACGGGTGGAAGGTAATCGCCTCACCATCCCGGACTTCGCCGGCAACCTGTTCTTCAATACCTTGGGCAATCTGCTGATCAATCCCCGGGCAGGTTTGCTGTTTATCGATTTCAACTCGGGCGACTTGCTGCACCTCAGTGGTCGTACCGAAGTCATCCTTGAAGGCCCGCAGGTCGAAGCCTTTCAAGGCGCCGAGCGTCTGTGGACATTCGAGGTGGAGCAGGTGGTGCGCCGGCCGGCCGCGTTGGCTTTGCGTTGGCGCTTCGATGGCGTTTCACCCACCAGTCTGCTGACCGGCACCTGGGAACAGGCCAGCGCCCGTCTGCAAGCCCAGGCCCTGGGTGATCGTTGGCGGCCGCTGCGAGTGGCGCGGATCGAAGCGGAAAGCCACAACATCCGCTCAATCTATCTGGAGCCCGCCGATGACGCAGGGTTGCCGGTATTTCAGGCGGGGCAGCATTTGCCACTGCGGTTCAACATTGGCGATGAGGTGCATATTCGCACTTACAGCTTGTCGAGCGCGCCGTCCGATGACTTTTTCCGCATCAGCGTAAAACGTGAAGGGCTGGTGTCGTCGTACCTGCATGAGCAGGTTCGAGTCGGTGATCTGCTGGAAGCCCGTGCACCGCAGGGGCATTTCACCGTGGCAGCCCATGAACGTCGGCCGCTGGTGTTGTTGGCTGCCGGGGTAGGCATTACGCCGCTGCTGTCGATGGTGCGGGAGGTGGTGTATCAAGGCCTGCGCACCCGGCACATTCGTCCGACATGGTTTTTCCAGAGTTCGCGCACGTTGGCCGATCAACCGTTTCGACCCGAGCTCGATCGCCTGCTCGAGAGTGCGGGTGGCGCGGTGCGGGTGCTGCGTCTGCTCAGTCAGCCGGAGGCCGATGCTCACGAGGGCGAAGACTTTGATTTGACCGGACGGATCGACACGGCTTTGCTCCAGTCCATCCTTGAAGAGGAGGACTACGATCAGCTGGACTTTGTCCTCTGCGGCCCGGGCAGTTTTACCCAAGGGCTGTACGACAGCCTTCGGGGACTGGACATCCGTGACAGCAGGATTCACGCCGAAACCTTCGGCCCGTCGACCTTGCGTCGCCAGCCGGACCCCGACGCGGTAGTCATCGAGCAACCGCCCGGCGCGACCACCTCAGTGCCGGTGGTGTTCCAGCGCTCGGCCAAAGAAGCCCGCTGGCAACCCGATGGCGGCAGTTTGCTGGAGTTGGCGGAAAGCCGTGGCTTGCGTCCGGAATTCAGTTGCCGCGGCGGCTCCTGTGGGACCTGCAAGACCCGCCTGATCAGCGGCCAGGTGAATTATCCACAGCCGCCAGCGGAAGTGCCGGATGAAGGAAGCGTCCTGATTTGTTGTGCGATTCCGGCGCAGGGCTCGCAGCCTTTGGTGCTCGACCTGTAGCATCTCACGGACGCTGCCTTCAGCAGATACAAAGGATGCTTTATGGTTTTTCTCGCTCGCCTGTCGGGCTTGCTGGTGATGGTGGCGTTGCTTGCCGGTTGCGAACGACAGGACGCGCCGCCGCTTGATCAACAACTCTACGTTTGGCAACGGCAATGGACGCCCGGCCACGAAGCCGCACTCAAAGACAGTCGTGCGGACTTTTCCACGCTGCGAGTGTTGGCGTTGCAGGCCTTCCCCCGGGCGGGTTGGAGTCGGGCGCGAATCGATGCGGCGCTGCTCAAACAGGATGGCCGGCCGCTGATTGCGGTGATTCGCCTCGATGGCCAGCTCAAGTCGCTGGACCAGGACGAAGTGACCGCACAGATCGGCCAGGTGCTTGATGATTGGCAAGCGCAAGGGCTGATCGTCACCGGTGTGGAAATCGACCACGATGCTGGCAACGCCCGGCTACCGGCGTATCGGAAATTTCTCACAGCGTTGCGCGGAAGTCTTCCGGCCTCCATGCCGCTTAGTATTACGGCATTACCCGCCTGGCTCGGCAGCCGCGAACTGCCGGCATTGTTATCCACAGTCGATAGCAGCGTGTTGCAGGTGCATGCGGTGAGCGATCCGCGCAGGGGATTGTTTGACCCGGAACAGGCGCAAACATGGGCGAAGGCGTGGGGCCACATCACTTCGAAACCTTTTTACCTGGCGCTGCCGGCTTATGGCGTGGCGTTGTTACCGCAGACCGACGGCGCACCGCTGGTGGAGAGCGAAGTGCCGGTGGAACGTGGCGGCGAGCGTCGGGAATTGCTGGCCGATCCACAGCAACTGCGCACACTGGCCACTGAATTACGCAACGATCCGCCGGTGCATCTGGCCGGCCTGATCTGGTTTCGCTTGCCCCTGGCCCAGGATCGTCGGGCCTGGAGCCTGACCACCTTGGGCGCCGTGGCCCGCGGCGACATCCTCGACAGTCGCCTGATGCTGAAACTCTCGGCGCAGGATGGCCTCTATGACGTCAGCATCAGCAATCAAGGCAACCTCGACGGTGTCTGGCCCGAGCGTCTGACGCTCGCGGTGCGAGGTTGTGAGGGCGCCGACGCCCTGGCCGGTTATGCGTTGCAACAGAGCCCGGATCTGCTTACCTTCACCCGCCTGCGCGACGGGCGAATACCTGCCGGCGGGGAGCGCGCCATCGGTTGGGCGCGTTGCACCCACATTGATCAAGGAGGTTCAAATGTTCACCCGTAACTGGCCCCGCCATTTGCTCTGCCTGAGCCTCAGCTTGCCGCTGGGTTCGGCATTGGCCTGCGGGCCGGATTTCCCCATGCGTCTGCTCGACAACCGGGGCCAGTCGCTGGCGGAGTTGCCGGAAGGCAACTTCCGGTTCGAGATCAATCGTCTCGGGCATGCGATTGCGGGTCTGAAGAACGTCACCGAAGTCGTCTACAACAGCATGGACGCAACCGACTATGCCGAGCAGCGGGACAAGGCCGAGCAGGCTGGTCTGACCGTGGAACAGCAAGCGCAGGTCAAACAGTTGCGCAGTTTGACCGATGCTCATCAGGTAGAAGCACAGGGCGCGAGTCTGCCGACTGAACTCGTGCTCTATCTCGCGGGCGCCGTGGCGTTCAACGCGGGTGACCCTGGATTGGCCGCCGAGTACTTCCAGAAAGTGCTGGCGCTACCTGCGGATCAGCGCGCGTTACGCAGCACCTGGGCCGCGTATTCGCTGGGCCGCGCGCTGTTTGCCATGAGCGCCGAAGCGGACGCGAAGCCCGACCTGCTGACGCCATCGCGCAAAGCGTTCGAGCAGGCTCGGCAACTGAGCATTGACGGTTTCAGCGACCCGTTGGAACTGGGCGTTGCCAGCCTCGGCGAAGAAGCACGCGTGGCGCGCACGGCGGGTGACTGGAACCGAGCCATTGAGCTCTATGCCACGCAAAACCTCCACGGTTCGGCGGTGGGTTACACCTCGCTGAAACTGTTGGTGGCGGATCTGGCGGCGATGCCTGACGAGCAACTGGCCGCGTTGCTTGAAGGCAAACCGGTACAGCAACTGATCACGGCGTCTCTGATCAGCCGGTTGGGTTGGTCATTTGGTGATCAACCGCCGAACGAACAAAAACTGATCAAGCTGCTGCAAGCCAGCACCCGCGGCAGCCTGGATAACGCCGATCGACTGGCGGCGGTGAATTATCAACAGGGCGACTACGCCAGCGCCAAAGCTTTTCTGGAACACGCCGGCGACGGTGGCCTGGCGTGGTGGCTGCGGGCGAAACTGGCGATGCGCGAGGGCGATAAAACCGCCGCCGCCGCGGCATACGCCAAAGCGGCCCAGGCCTTTGCGCAGAATGAATCCTGGGGTGAGCGGCGAACGCCTGACTGGGACTTTGAAACGCTTCAGCCCAAGTGCCGGGTCGAAGGCGAAAGCGCAATCCTGGCGTTGCAACGCGGGGATTATCTGCAAGCGTTCGATCAGCTTTATCGCAGCAACGACATTTACTGGTTCGACGCCGCGACCGTCGCCGAGCGTGTGTTGACTGTCGATGAGCTCAAGCATTACGTCGATTCTCAGGTGCCCGCACCGCCGGCGCTGACTCAGCAGGATCGCGACAACTATGTGCCGTTGCCGGTGGCGGCGAAGTTGCGCAACTTGCTGGGGCGGCGATTGCTGCGTGAAGAGCGTTACGATGAAGCGCCGGCGTACTTCGGCGATGCTGAACTGCAAAACAAGGCAAAGGCTTATGGTCAGTTGCGCCAGGAAGCCGAGTCCGCTTGGTGGCCAACCCGTCGTGCCGAGGCTTTGTTCAACGCTGCGAAGATCGCTCGCGAGTGGGGGATGGATATCCTGGGATACGAAATGGCGCCGGACTATGCCACGTTCGGTGGTAACTACAGCCTTGAAAGCACCGAACTCAAGGTCGGTCCCCTGGTGGCTGAAGAGGAGGTCAAGCGTCAGCACGCCAGCGCTGCTCAGCCCGATCAGCGTTACCACTACCGTTATGTCGCCAATGCCTTGGCCAGCCGCGCTGCCGATCACCTGCCTCATACCAGTCAGGCCTTTGCGGCGGTGTTGTGTGCGGCGACAGGGTGGAACACTGATCAGGAGCAGAAAAGTGCCTTCTATCAACGCTACGTCAAAGAAGGCCCCTACGTGGATTGGGCACTATTCTTCGGCGAGCGATGCCCTTATCCGGACTTCCAGAACGCAGACAAACGTTACGTCACCCAGGCGTTGAGTCCGATCCGGGCGACGCTACGGCCGTACAAAAAGTGGCTGGAAGTGGGCGGTGTATTGGTGTTTACCGCGCTCGCGCTGTTGCTGGTCAATCGTCACAAGCGTAAGGCGCGCCAGTAATCAGGCCTGTTGAACAAAAGTCAGTCGCACCGCAAAACCGATCAACAGGCTGCCAAACAGCCATTGCTGGAAGCGCTGGGCCGAAGGACTGCGTTGCAGCCAGCGGCCAAGCGCGGCGCCAGCCAAGGCGTAGGCGCTGTCGAACAACAAACCGACGCCGACCAGCACAACACCCAGGGTCGCGAATTGTGCGAGCACCGACCCTGCGTGCGGATTGATGAACTGCGGCAACAGCACCGAGCAGAACAACAGCGCCTTGGGGTTAAGCAGGTTAGTCAGTAGACCGCGCTGGATCGCTTCGCGCCAACGTGGTTTTCCACAGGCTGCACCCGCGTCGTCCAGGTTGGGCAGCATCGTGGTTCGCAAGCACTGAATGCCGATCCATAACAGGTACGCGGCCCCCGCCAGGCGCACGACGTCGAAGGTCCAGGGCGCAGCCTTGAACAGTGCCGCCAGCCCCAATGCCGCCAGTAACACGTGGCAACCCCGTGCGATGCCCAAGCCCACTGCTGTCGCCAGCGCCGCCCCTCTGCCTTGGCGTGCGCCAGTCTGCAGCAGCAGAATCATGTCCGGGCCCGGCAACAGGTAAACCACCGCCAGCGCCATGAAAAACAGCCAGAGTCCTGCCACGATGCACCCCATTCGTTGTTGATTCGGTAGGTCAGTCTAGGGCGGAAAGTCAGGGCAGGTGGTTGCGTAGTTTGCTTCTCAATCGTCTTGGGTTGGCATAACCTGCCATTGAATGATCACTCAGCCATCAGGATCTGCCAAAAATGAAACTGGACGCCTACGACCGCAAGATTCTCGCAGCCCTGCAACGGGATGGTCGGCTGAGCAACGTGCAACTGGCTGACGAGATCGGTCTGTCCGCGTCGCCTTGCTTGCGTCGGGTACGAATGCTTGAAGAGGCCGGGGTGATTCGCGGCTATCAGGCCAATCTGGATCGCGATGAAGTCGGGCTTGGGCTGACGGTGTTTGTCGGGGTCAAGGTTGAGCGTCACAACGACGAACAGGCCGAGTCTTTCCGTCTGGCCGTGACAGCGTTGCCCGAGGTGATTTCTGCGTTTCTGGTATCAGGGGAATCGGATTTTTTGCTGCAGGTGGTGGTGCCGGATCTGCGTGCGTACGACCGCTTTCTCACCGGACGATTGCTGAAATTGCCGGGCGTGAGCGATATCCGCAGCAACTTTGCGATTCACACGGTGAAAACACCGGGGGCGTTGCCGCTGGAGCATTTGCCAACTTGAACGCAAAGATCGCAGCCTTCGGCAGCTCCTACTGTCGTACTCATATCCTGTAGGAGCTGCCGAAGGCTGCGATCTTTTTTGATATTTGCTACATCTGAGTCGCCATCCCCTCCACATTCATCGCCGCCTGACGCAACGCCTCGGAACGCGTCGGGTGTGGATGACACGTCAGTGCGATGTCTTCTGCCGAGGCGCTGAACTCCATGGCCACGCAGTATTCGCCAATCATTTCACTGACACTCGGGCCGACCAGGTGCACACCGAGAATTTCGTCGGTGCGCTCGTCGGCCAGCACTTTGGCGAAGCCTTCGGTCTCGTGGTTGATCTTCGCCCGGCTGTTGGCGGTGAACGGGAATTTACCGACCTTGTAGGCCCGGCCTTCAGCCTTGAGTTGCTCTTCGGTCTTGCCGACGCTGGCCAGCTCCGGTCGGGTGTAAATGACGTTGGGAATCAGGTTGTAATTGACCTCGCCGGCTTTGCCGACGATCTGCTCGACGCAGGCCATGGCTTCATCTTCAGCCTTGTGCGCAAGCATCGGCCCGGAGGTGACATCGCCAATTACCCACACGCCGGCCGCTTCAGTCCGGTGGCCCTTGTTGGCAAGCATGCCGCGCTTATCCGTAGTGAGTCCGACGTTCTCCAGCCCCAAGCCCTGGGTGTAAGGCCGACGCCCGATGGCCACCAGCACGTAATCGGCTTCCAGCCCTTCGGCAGTGCCACCGGCCGCCGGTTCAACGCTGAGTTGCACGCCATTTGCCGAGGTAGTGGCGCTGGTGACTTTCGAACTCAACTTGAAGTTGATGCCTTGCTTGCTCAACGAACGCTGCAGCGTTTTGCCCGCTTCAGCGTCCACGCCGGGGCAGATCCGGTCGAGAAATTCGACCACCGTCACTTGTGCGCCCAAGCGCCGCCACACCGAACCCAACTCCAGGCCGATGACGCCAGCGCCAATCACCACCAGATGTTTTGGCACTTCGGATAAAGACAGCGCACCTGTGGAATCAAGGATGCGTTGGTTGTCGATCTCTACGCCGGGCAGGGGAGTGGGCTCGGACCCGGTGGCAATGATGATGTCCTTGGCGCTCAATTCGGTCTTGCCACCCTGGCTATCCGTTACCGTGACTTTCCCCGGGCCGTCGATATGCCCCCATCCCTTGATCCAGTCGACCTTGTTTTTACGAAACAGGAACTCGATGCCCTTGGTCAGCCCGGTCACGCTTTCATCCTTCTGCTTCATCATTTGCGCAAGGTTGAGCGTGGGTTTGACCTCGATCCCCAGGTTGGCGAATTCCGCACCCATGGCTGCGTCGTACAGTTCGGAAGCATGCAACAGCGCCTTGGACGGCATGCATCCGACGTTCAGGCAGGTGCCGCCGAGGGTCGCGCGGCCTTCGACGCAAGCGGCTTTCAGGCCCAGCTGGCCGGCGCGGATTGCTGCGTTGTAACCGCCGGGGCCTCCGCCCAGAATCACGATGTCATAGCTGCTCATGGATTTGCTCCTGGATTAAATGGGAATCGGGCTGGATAAACGTAGTCCGCAGATAAAATTACGAGCGTAATATGTGCGCTCCTCGGTGTTTCGGTCAAGGCTTCAGCCAAGCGACAGGTTGGGCATCTTCAGATAGAGCGATTAGTACAAAAATTTCACGACTTTCGTTATATCGTAACGAATTGCGACTTGGGCAAAGAAAACACTGGGGTGGTATGCAAGTCGATCTCGAAATTGAGGGAACAGCGGTAGCCGGGCTGCCGCGCTTTCAGCAGGCAGTCTTTCAAGGGCGACGATTGCGGCAGTTGGCAATCGGTCTCGGCGCACTCGCGGCGACAGGGCTGGTGCTGGCGGTTTTTGCAGGGCTGTTTGCGCCACAGTCGCTTTGGCCAGCGTTGCTGGTCAATCAGAGCGCCGGTCTGCTGGTGCTGATTGCCGGGCTGCAATCGGCGTGGTGGGTGACGCAATGGCGCGCACGGGCGATGAATCCCCCAGCGCTGCCGGTGGAGATCGAAGTCGTTGACGCTCCGGTGGGCTGGTATGAACAGCTGCTGGAGCGTATCAGCCAACGATGGACACGGATGCTGGCGCAGATCGGCGCCCCGACGCTGTGGCTCGGCGGCTGGGCGTTGTTGGCGCTGTTCAGCATCAACCAGGTCTGGAATCTTGCGCTACCCTCTGCCGCGCCAGGCTTTTCGGCCAATGTCGGTGCTGCGCTGTCATTGCTGCTGGCCTTCGGTTTGCTAGTACTGGAGCGGCAGTTTGCCCAGGAAAACGTGGCCCAGTGGCCTGAAGCGGGGCAGTTGGCCCAGCTGACTCGCGTGGCAATCATCAGTCTGGTGTTGAGCGCGTTGTGTCTGTTGTTCAGCAGCGAGGTTTCCGTCTGGCCGGTGCGACTGGCGGTGCTGGTCGGGCTATTGCCGGGGCTTGTCGCGGTGGAACTGTTGCTGCGAGCCGCGTTGTCATTGTTCAGTCCCCGGCGCGAACAACTGGAACCTGCCTTGCTCGCCCGAAGCTTCGTCGCCGACATGCTGCGCTGGCCACCACAACCGCTGTTGGCGTTGCAGCATGAATTGCATAACCGCTTCGGCATCGATCTGCGGCAAATCTGGGCGTTCACCTACATGCGTCGCGCGTTTGTGCCGGTGCTGGCGGTGGTCACCCTTGTCGGTTGGTCGCTGACCGGCATTCACGAAATACCCCTGCAAGGGCGGGGCATCTATGAGCGCTTCGGCAAACCGGTGGAGGTGTTCGGTCCCGGCTTGCACGCGGGCCTGCCGTGGCCGCTGGGCCGAGTGCTGAGTGTCGAGAATGGCGTGGTCCATGAGTTGGCCACGAGTGTCGGCGAAGCGGCGGCCCCCATTGCGCCGGCACCCGCTGAAGGTCCGGCGCCCGCAGTTGCCAATCGCTTGTGGGACGCCAGCCATGTGAATGACAAATCCCAGGTCATCGCCAGCAGCCGTGCCGACAAGCAGAGCTTCCAGATCGTCAACATGGACGTGCGGTTCGTTTACCGCATCGGCCTGTCGGATCAAGCCGCGTTGGCCGCAACCTACAACAATGCCGATGTCCCGGCGCTGATCCGCAGCACTGCCAGCCGGATTCTGGTTCATGATTTCGCCTCGCGAACCCTCGACGGTTTGCTCGGTGAGGACCGGGTAGGGCTTGCCGAAGAGATAGGCCGCGCCGTACAGGCGGACTTGCAAACACTTGGCAGTGGCGTGGAGATTCTCGCGACCGTGGTCGAAGCGATTCATCCACCGGCCGGCGCCGCCAACGCTTATCACGGCGTGCAAGCGGCACAGATTGGCGCACAGACGCTGATCTCACGCGAACGCGGTGCAGCGGCAGAGGCGACCAATCAGGCGCAATTACAGGCCAGCATCGCTCGTGATCAGGCGACGGCCAACGCTCGTGAAATCAATGCAGCTGCGCAAGCAGCCGATCTGAAATTCAGCGCCGAGCGAAAAGCCTATGCCAGCGCTGGCCAGGCTTTCGTGCTGGAGCAGTATTTCAGCCAGCTTTCCCAAGGACTGGCCAATACCCGGTTGCTGGTTCTCGACCATCGCTTGGGCGGCAGCAACAACGCGCCGACCATCGACCTCCGAACGTTCACGCTGCCGGCTGATCCCGCGCCGTCGCGTCCAACTGCTCAGCCAGGAGCTGCCAAATGAGCCAGTCGCACACTCACGATCATGCTGACCACGCCGGGCACGATCACGGCCACGGCGGGCATCACCACGGGCATCACCATCATCACCACGGAGACCCACAAGAAGCCGGTCCCTTCCCGTGGCGGCGCATGGGTTGGGCTGCGTTGCTGGTAGCGTTTGCCATCGCGGCGGCGAGCCTGGTGCAAGTGCGTTCCGGAGAAGCCACGGTCATCACGCGCTTTGGCAATCCGTCGCGGGTGTTGCTGGAGCCGGGGCTGGGCTGGCGTTGGCCCGCACCTTTTGAAGCGGCGATTCCTGTTGATTTGCGTCTGCGTACCACGTCGAGTGGTTTGCAGGATGTGGGCACGCGCGACGGTTTGCGCATCATCGTTCAGGCTTACGTGGCGTGGCAGGTGCAAGGTGATCCGGACAATGTGCAGCGCTTCATGCGCGCGGTGCAGAATCAGCCGGACGAAGCGGCGCGGCAGATTCGCACCTTTGTCGGCTCGGCGCTGGAAACCACGGCCAGCAGTTTCGATCTGGCCAATCTGGTGAACACCGATGCCAACCAGGTGCACATTGCTGACTTTGAAGCGCAACTGCGCCAGCAAATCGATCAGCAATTGCTGACCACGTATGGCGTTCGCGTGCTGCAAGTTGGCATCGAGCGTTTGACCTTGCCGTCGGTAACCCTGACTGCCACTGTCGATCGCATGCGCGCCGAGCGTGAAACAATTGCCACCGAACGCACGGCGATCGGAAAACGCGAAGCGGCGCAAATCCGCTCCGCCGCCGAGCGGGATGCGCGAATCGTTCAGGCCGATGCCACCGTTAAATCTGCCGACATTGAAGCCCAGTCCCGCGTCGAAGCCGCGCAGATTTACGGACGTGCCTACGCCGGATCGCCGCAGCTGTATAACTTGCTGCGCTCTCTCGACACCTTGGGCACCATCGTTACGCCGGGAACCAAACTGATTCTGCGCACCGATGCTGCGCCGTTTCGAGTGCTGGTTGACGGTCCGCCGACGCTCGATATCAAGTCCGGGTCGCAGCCATGAGTTTGGTTCCACGTGGAACAAATGAGTTGAGCAGCCCCTGGATTCAGGCCGGGCGATTGGCGTTTCTCGCGCTGTATGCGGTGACGGTGCTGGCCGCGTTGGCGTGGGCATTTTCCAATGTTCGGCAAATCGATCCGCAGAATCGTGCGGTGGTGTTGCACTTTGGCGCGCTGGATCGCATTCAGAATGCCGGCCTGCTGTTGGCGTGGCCGCGACCGTTCGAGCAGGTCATCCTGTTACCGGCGGCCGATCGGGTGATTGAGCGTCGGGTCGACAATCTGTTGCGCAGCGATGCCGCGTTGCAGGCCGACCGAGTCGCCACATTCGCCACGCCGCTCAGTGATGCCCTCGCCGGGTCCGGTTATTTGCTGACCGGTGACGCCGGCGTGGTGCAACTGGATGTTCGGGTTTTTTACAAAGTCACCGAACCCTATGCGTACGTGCTTCAAGGTGAACATGTGCTGCCGGCACTGGACCGCCTTGTGACTCGCAGCGCCCTGGCGCTGACGGCTGCCCGTGACCTGGACACCATTCTGGTGGCGCGACCGGAGCTGATTGGCGCGGGTAGCCAGGCGGCCGAAAGACGGGAACGCCTGCGCGGCGATCTGGTGCAAGGCATCAATCAGCGACTGGCGGATCTCACGGCCACCGGCCAGGGACTGGGTATCGAAGTGGCGCGCGTCGATGTGCAATCGAGTCTGCCGGGGCCGGCGGTCAACGCCTTCAACGCAGTGCTGACGGCGAGTCAGCAAGCCGATAAAGCCGTGGCAAACGCACGCACCGAAGCCGAGAAACTCACCCAAACCGCCAACGAACAAGCCGACCGTACGTTGCAGGTTGCCCACGCTCAAGCGAGTGAACGGCTGGCCAAAGCGTCAGCCGACACGGCTACCGTGTTGAGTCTGGCCAAGGCGCAACAACAGGGCACCGACCCGCAAATGCTGTTGCGCCTCTACCGCGAGCGCATGCCGAAAATTCTCGGTCAGGCCGGCTCGGTGACCACGGTCAATCCGAAAGACGATTCCCGCCTGATCATTCAGGGAGCTGCACAATGAGCGCACAAACCGCCGCCGCACCGAGCCTGTTGTCCTCGGCCGAACAACGCAGCGCCGCTCGCCAGTTGACCCTGGCCATGCTCGCATTGGGTTTGTTGGCGCTGGGTTTGATCTGGCGCTGGTGGTCGCCGGAGCAAACCGGTGTCAGTCAATTGCTGTTGGGGTTTGCCTCATTGCTGGTGGCGGTGCCGGTGATGCGCTCGGCCTGGTACAGCTTGCGTTATCCGAGCTTGCACGGGATCACCGATCAACTGATCGCGTTGGCCATGCTCGGTGCCTGGGCGACCGGCGATCTGCTGACCGCTGCGTTGCTGCCGATCATCATGATCTTCGGCCACGTGCTGGAAGAGCGCAGCGTAATCGGTTCTCAGGAAGCGATTCACGCGCTGGGCAAATTGACGCGCAGCCATGCGCGCAAGGTTCAGGCAGACGGCTCCATCGTCGAAGTCGACAACGGCACACTCAAGGCCGGTGACCGGGTGGAAGTTCGCGCCGGCGACCGAGTCCCGGCCGATGGCCGCGTGCTCGGCGGTCAGGCAAGTCTCGACACGGCGTCGATCACCGGTGAGTCGGTGCCGGTTGAGGCGGGTGTCGGCATGTCCGTGTTCGGCGGGGCGATCAACCTCGACGGCCTGCTGCGTATCGAAGTGACGCGCACGGGCAGCGAATCGACACTCGGCAAAGTCATTGCGCTGATGCAAAGTGCCGAACGATCCAAACCGCCGATCACCCGATTGCTCGAACGCTACGCTGGCAGCTACATGGTGTTGGTGTTGCTGCTGGCCGCCGTCACCTGGTTCATCACCAACGATGCGCAGGCAATGCTTGCGGTGTTGGTGGCGGCCTGTCCATGTGCGTTGGTGTTGTCGGCACCGGCCACGGCGATTGCAGGGGTGGCGGTTGCCGCTCGCCATGGGATTCTGATTCGCAGTTCGGCGTTTCTCGAAGAGCTGGCAGACCTGACATCGCTGGTGGTGGACAAGACCGGGACGCTGACCTTCGGCACCTTGCGCCTGCAATCCATCGACAGTCCGCTGGAAGATCGCAGCCACGTATTGAAACTTGCCGCCAGCCTCGGCTCTGCCAGCAGTCACCCGGTCAGTCGCGCACTCGCCGGGTTGGTCACTCAGGAACATTTTCTGCTGCTCTCGAACATTCACGAACGGCAAGGGTTGGGCGTGGTGGCGATGACGGAGCGGGGCGAAGCGGCGCTTGGCCGTCCAGAGTTGTTTGCTCAATTAGGCATTCCCGTTTCAGCAGTCCCCGAACACGATGGCCCGATTGCCGGGCTGGCCCTCGATGGTGAATTTCTCGCCTGGCTCTTGCTGGCGGACAGCGTCAAACCTGAAGCGCGGTTTGCCTTGAACGAGTTGCGTGAACTCGGACTGGGCCGGCAGCTATTGCTCACGGGTGATCGCCAAAGTGTCGCAGATAGCTTGGCTGGGGACGTCGGGATCGTCGATGTCGAGGCCCAGGCGTTGCCCGAGGACAAACTCAATCGCGTGCTCAAGGAGATCGACAGCGGCTTCCGGCCGATGGTCGTCGGTGACGGCATCAATGATTCGCTGGCACTCAAGGCGGGCGTGGTCGGCGTTGCCATGGGGGCTGGCGGGGCCGACATTGCCTTGGCGTCCGCTGACATCGTGCTGATCGGCAGTGACCTGCGACGGCTTGGCACCTGCGTGCGTTTGAGTCGCCAGTGCCGGAACACGTTGCAGGTCAACGTGATCATCGGTCTGGGCTGGACGCTGGCAATAGTGGCCTTCGCCGCATTCGGCTGGCTTGGCGCGGCAGGGGCGATGATCGCGGCGTTGCTGCATAACCTGAGTACCTTGCTGGTGCTGGGTAACGCCGGACGGTTGCTGCGCTTTCAGGAGCCATTGCTCAAGCTGAAGGACGAAATTTGAGGGGTTTCAACTTTTCAGAACTGGTCGCCTGATTTGTAGTCATCTAAGGTAAGGGCAATCACTTCTGTGAGTTTTGCGACGTGTTGGTTTGAACGGTGCGGGTCATAGAAAAGGGCTATGAAATCGATAGCCTGCTATTTTTCAAGGATGGTCTAACCTCACAGCAGACGTCTGAAACAAGGGGGGATATTCCATGCTCGCGCAACTTCCACCGGCCTTACAGAATCTGCAGCTACCGTTACGCCTGCGACTCTGGGACGGCCATGAATTCAATCTGGGGCCGACGCCCAGCGTCACGATTGTGGTCAAGGACCCACAAATGGTTACCCAGTTCACTCATCCAAGCCTGGACGCGCTCGGAGCGGCGTTTGTCGAGGGTAAACTCGAGCTTGAAGGTTCCATCAGCGACGTGATCCGCGTCTGCGATGAATGGAGCCAGGCATTGATGAGCGAGGACGACGACAGCCAGCCTGTGCGCACCGTCCACGACAAGGAAACCGACGCCAAGGCGATTTCCTATCACTACGACCTTTCCAATGCGTTTTATCAGCTGTGGCTCGACAGTGACATGGCGTATTCCTGCGCCTATTTCGAGACCGGCAGTGAAACCCTGGAACAGGCCCAGCAAGCCAAATTCCGCCATCTGTGTCGCAAGTTGCGCCTGCAACCCGGCGAATATCTGCTGGATGTCGGTTGCGGTTGGGGCGGGCTGGCGCGTTATGCGGCGCGGGAGTTTGGCGCGAAAGTGTTCGGGATCACGCTCAGCAAAGAGCAACTGGCGCTGGCCCGTGAGCGAGTGACCGCTGAAGGCCTGGACGATCAGATTGAACTGCAACTGCTCGACTACCGCGATTTGCCTCAGGACGGGCGCTTCGACAAGGTGGTCAGTGTCGGCATGTTCGAACACGTCGGCCACGCGAATCTGGCCGAGTACTGCAAGACGTTGTTCGGCGCGGTGAAAGAGGGCGGTCTGGTGATGAACCACGGTATCACCGCCAAGCACACCGATGGCCGTCCGGTGGGGCGCGGTGCCGGGGATTTCATCGAGAAGTACGTGTTCCCCAACGGCGAGCTGCCGCACCTGTCGATGATTTCTGCCGAGATCAGCGAAGCGGGGCTGGAGATCGTCGATGTCGAGAGTCTGCGCCTGCACTACGCACGCACCCTGGACCACTGGAGTGAGCGTCTGGAAGACAATCTGGAAGCCGCTGGCAAGCTCGTCCCTGAGCAGGCGTTGCGCATCTGGCGGCTGTACCTGGCGGGATGCGCTTATGCATTCGCCAAGGGCTGGATCAACCTGCACCAGATCCTCGCGGTGAAAGCACACCCCGATGGCAGCCATGAACTGCCATGGACCCGCGACGACATCTACACCCCTTAAAGTATCGGGGAAATGAGCCGGGCGATCCGCATGCCGACCTGTTGCAGGCGGTGGGTCTCCCGGCTTTCTTCTTTGGCGACTTCATGGGCCTGCGCGAAATCGTCGTTGAGCATCTGTTCCACTTCGCCGGCAAACACGCTGTCGACTGTCAGCAACATCACTTCGAAATTCAGGCGGAACGAACGGTTGTCCAGATTGGCGCTGCCGATGGCGCTGATTTCGCTGTCGATCAATACCACTTTCTGATGCAGGAAACCGGGTTCGTAGCGGAACACCCGCACGCCGGCGCGTACCGCTTCGAAGGCGTACAGGCTGGAGGCGGCGTAGACGATCCGGTGGTCGGGCCGCGACGGCAGCAGAATGCGCACATCGACACCCCGCAGCACCGCCAGTCGCAACGCCGCGAACACCGCTTCGTCGGGGATGAAATAAGGGCTGGTGATCCACACTCGTTCTGTCGCCGCATGGATGGCTTCGACGAAGAATAGCGAACAGGTTTCGTAGGAATCTGCCGGGCCGCTGGCGAGCAATTGGCAGAGCACGCCGTCGTCCGGATAAACGTCCGGCAGTATCAGCGGTGGTAACGAGCGCGCCGCCCAGAACCAGTCTTCGGCGAAAGACTCCTGCATGCAGGCCACCACCGGCCCGCGCACGCGGACGTGGGTGTCGCGCCAGGGTGCCAGAGGTGGTTTTTCGCCCATGTACTCGTCGCCGACGTTGTGTCCGCCGACGAAGCCGAGCACACCGTCGACCACGACGATCTTGCGGTGGTTACGAAAGTTGACCTGGAAGCGATTGAGCCAGCCGCTACGCGTCGCGAACGCTTTGACCTCGACACCCGCATCGCGCAACGGCTGCACGTAACTGTGGGGCAGGGAGTGGCTGCCGATGCGGTCGTACAGCAGATAAACGGCAACGCCTTCCGCCGCTTTTTTCAACAGCAGGGTTTGCAGGCGCTGGCCGAGGCGGTCGTCGTGGAGGATGAAGAACTGGATCAGCACGGCTTCCCTGGCATGGCTGATGGCTTCGAAGATCGCCTCGAAAGTGGCCGGACCATTGATCAGCAGGCGGACCTCATTATTCGCCAGGCACGGCATGCGCCCCAGCTTCGGCATTGCCCTTAATGAAGCGTAAGCGTTGGAGGCGCGTGCCGTCAGGGCTTCTTCTACCCACGGTCGCCAGTTCAACTCAGAGATGGCCTTGCGCATTTCCTCGTTGGCCTGTCGCCGCGCCTTGATGTAACCATCGAAGGTGCTGCGGCCGAAGACCAGGTACGGGATAAGCGTGAGGTAGGGAATGAACAGCAACGACAGGGCCCAGGCGATCGAGCCCTGGGCGGTTCGAACGGTCAATACGGCATGGATGGCGGCAATCAGCCCTAACGAGTGCAACAGGGCGATCAGATAACCGAAAACATGCGGTCCAAAATAATCCATGGGGCAGCCTTGCTCCTGAAGATTCAATGCTTAACAGACCATGTTCCGTGCAGAATGTCGCTATTTAATTGGCCCATGAACCGAAGCCTGTGGCTGACGTCTAACGGCCACTACTGATCAGGAGTTACACGATGAACGTTCGTCTGCTGGGTTTGGCCGTCGCTTTTGGTTTGGCTCTTCCTGTGGCTGCTCAGGCGCAGATGCTTCAGCCGGGCTTGTGGGAATTGACCTCGAGTAACATGAAGGTCGATGACCAGAACCTGCCGGACCTGCAATTGATCCTTGGCCAGATACAGAGCCAGATCACCCCTGAACAGCGGGCGCAGCTGGAGAAACAGGGCATCACGATGGGCGGCAAGGGGATTCGCGCTTGCCTGACGCCGGAGCAAGTGAAGAGCGACAACATCCCGCTGACGGACCCGCAATCGGGCTGCAAACAGGAAATCACCGAGCGCACCGGCAACCAGTGGAAATTCCGCTTCAGCTGCCCGAAAGCGCAAGGGGCGGGTGTGGCGACTTTCTTGAGCGATCGTGAGTTCACCACCAAGGTGAATGGCACTTTCAACGCTACCGGCATTCAGCAAAAGGGTAGCCTTGATACTCGCGCGGTCTGGTTGGGGCAGGATTGCGGGACTGTTAAGCCGAGAGCTTAAACACGTCGCTCCCACAGGAATGATGCACCCACTGTGGGAGCGAGCCTGCTCGCGAGGCGTCTATTCAGACACCCGCAATCCCTGTTGATCGCAGCCAACTGCACACCGCATCAACCGCCATCCTGCCAAAATCCTCCCCGGTGTGACTGCGCACACTGACAAACCCGCCTTCTTTTTCTTTCTCCCCGATCACGACCAGATACGGCACTTGCTGACTATGCTCGCGAATCTTGTGGCGGACTTTCTCGTTGCGCAAATCGGCACGAGCCCGCACGCCACTCCGACGCAACGCTTCAGTCACCGATTGTGCGTATTCCGCCTGACGATCATCCATGCTGATGATCATCACGTGCGGCGGTGCCCGCCAGTTGTCCAGTTCCTCCTGGCAGGACCAACAGGTGCCATAGACCCGCTGTGGTGATGTACCGCTGATGTGATCAAGGGCGAAGGCCTGCAACACTCGGGTTGCGGGAACATGCGGACCCGTCGACACACACTCGAAGTCTCCCAGAAGGTAGGACGATAACTGTTTGGTATGCGTCGCGCGGCGACGGATCGAATGATTGGTAGCCGCCAATGTCTTCATTCGCGCTTCGATGCTGGCAAGGTCGACCAGGTTCAAATGCTGCTCTAACTCGAACTCATGAAAGAAGCCGTCACCCAACGCCGCTCCCGTCTGCAAATGCGCTTTTGGATAAAGCTGTTTCACGGCCATCCCCAACACCAAGGCGCAGGACCGGCGAAGGATCTCCAGCCCGTCTGGCTCTTGCGGCGTGACGATGTTGACCCGGGCATCCGCTCCGATCATGAATTCACAATCGACCAGAACACCGTCAACCCGCCCGGCGACAGCTGCCTTGGCCAGACCGGGACCGATGCTCGCGGCGAACTCGTACACCGACAACGGTTGGTCGTATTCACGCAATGAACCATCGCTCAGGGTGATTTGAATCATGTCGGTGCTCTCGAGTGCTAGCGCATAAACCGTAGTGGTAAACCCTGACAGTTGTCATTAAGACATTTGTCTCGCCATGCGATTTGTCCGGACACCAGCGTGGTGCTGACGCTGTGGCGAAAGCGTCGTCGGGCAAAGGGCGTCCAGCCGCATTGAGACAGAATTGGCTGCTGGGAGACGGCAATGCCGTCAGGCTCGGGTTTGATCAGCACCAGGTCTGCCCAATAACCTTCGCGCAAATAGCCTCGGTCGGGAATAGCAAACAGATCAGCAACACGGTGACTGGTCTTGGCCACGAGCACAGTGATCGGCAACACCTTGTCCGCCACCAACTCCAGCAACGCGGGGAGGGCGTGCTGCACCAGCGGTAGACCGGAGGGCGACTGACCGTAGGCGCGTTGCTTTTCGGCCCAGGTGTGCGGCGCATGATCGCTGCCGATGACGTCCAGTCGATGGCTCAGCAAGGCGTTGCGCAAGGCATCGCGGTCAGCCTGAGTCTTGATCGCCGGGTTGCATTTGATCTGGTTGCCAAGGTCTGCGTAATCGCGATCATCGAAGAGCAAGTGGTGCAGGCAGACTTCGGCGCTGATGTGTTTCTGCGACAGCGGTTTGTCTTCGAACAACGCCAGTTCGCGTGCAGTGGTCAGGTGCAGAACGTGAAGTCGCGTGCCGTGGCGCCTGGCCAGATCCACCGCCATTGAGGACGAGCGAAAGCAGGCCTCGGCATTGCGGATTACCGGGTGCGCGGCGGCGGGAATGTGTTCGCCAAACAGCGTTCGCAGATTTGCAGCGTTGGCGTCGATGCTGGGCGTGTGTTCGCAATGGGCCAACAGAATCGTCGGCACCTCGGCGAACAGCCGCTCGAGAACCCTCGGATCGTCCACCAGCATGTTGCCGGTGGACGCACCCATGAACACTTTTACCCCGGCCACTTCGCAAGGATTGAGTGCGGCGACGGTGTCGAGGTTGTCGTTGCTCACGCCGAAGTGAAAGCCGTAGTTGGCCACCGAATTGATAGCTGCTCGACGCTTCTTGTCGGCAAGTGCTCCCAGACTCAATGTCGGTGGATTGGTGTTGGGCATGTCCATGAAACTGGTGATACCCCCGGCCACCGCAGCTCGGGATTCGGTGTAGAAACTGCCTTTGTCAGGCGATCCTGGATCGCGGAAGTGCACCTGGTCATCGATCATTCCGGGCAACAGCCACTGGCCGTCAGCGTCGATTTCCACAGTCGCATTTTCACCGTCGATGCTAGCGGCGATCTTGACGATGCGGCCATGGCTGACCAGCAGATCACCGTCAGATTCACGACCTTCATTCACCAGTCGGGCATTGCGAATCAGCACGCTGCTCATAAGTCAGAACTCGTTTTGCAGGGCTTTGTAGCCACGCACCAGATCGACATTGGTGCGCGCCACATCCTCGGAAAATTCCGAGGCGCTGACGCTGACTGGCGGGAACTGCGACAGGTCGGTGTTGGGGCCGATGCGAGTAGTGGAGGGCACATAGAAATCCGTGGGCAAGTCGCGGCCGTCGACCACCGAGTTGTGCCGCACCACGCAGCCATCACCCACCGCGCAGTTGAACAGCACGCTGTTGAAGCCGATAAACACCCGGTCGCCAACCGTGCACGGACCATGAACGATCGAACGGTGAGCAATCGAACTGAACTCGCCGATGGTGACCGCTGCTCCAGACTTGGAGTGAATCACCACGCCATCCTGGATGTTCGAATTGGCGCCAATGGTGATCGGCTCCATCGTGCCCGAATCGTCTACTTCATCGGCGCGGATGACGGCGTAGGGGCCGACGAAAACGTTCTCGCCGATCACCACTTTGCCGCAGATGATCGCGGTTTTATCCACATACGCAGATTCGGCAATCAGCGGTAAATCGCCTGAAGGGTTCTTGCGGATCATGGTTTGCTCAACGCCTCGTACAGGGTGTTGAGGTTGTACTCGAACAGCCCGGCGAAAGTGCTGGCGGGACCGCTTGCCGAGAGCGCATCGGAGTACAAGGTGCCGCCAATGTGCGCACCGCTTTCATCGGCGATCTGCTTGAGCAGCCGTGCGTCCTTGATGTTTTCCATGAACACCGCTTTGACGTTGGCCTGACGAATCTGGGTGATCAACGCAGCGACTTCGGCGGCCGACGGCTCGCGCTCGGTGGACAGACCTTGTGGCGCCATGAAATCGATGCCATAGGCCTGACCGAGATAACCGAAAGCATCATGGGATGTCACGATCTTGCGGTTGCCCGGTGGCAGCGAACCGAGCTTGGCTTTGGCTTCGGCGAGTAGCGCGTAGATCTGTTTCAGGTAGGCCTGGCTGTTGCGTTTATAGTCGGCTTTGTTCGCTGGGTCGGCGGCGATCAACGCCTTGGTAATGTTGCTGATATACAGCTCGGTGTTCGCCAGATTGTGCCAGGCGTGAGGGTCGGGAACGGTTTCGCCGTCTTCATCCAGCGAGCGTGGAATGACACCGTGGCTCGCGCTGATGACGGGAGCTTTGGTCTCGGTGCTGCTGACCAGGCGGTCCAGCCATGGCTCGAAACCCAGGCCGTTTTTGATGATCAGGCTGGCTTTCAGTAGCGCCTTGGCGTCGTCCGGTGTCGGCTCGTACGTGTGGGCATCGGTATCGGGGCCAACCATGTTGGTGATCTGGATATGCTCGCCGCCGACTTGATGAGTCATGTCGGCGAGGATGCTGAAGCTGGTGACCACCTGCAGTTTTTCCGCAGCGGACAGTGACATCGACAGCATCAAGCTGAACAGCATGAGTAAAGCGCGCATCGGGCAACACCTCATTGGGATGTGAGCAAAGGCGGGCGGCGCAGCAAACCGTGCACCGGTCCGAACACCACGGACAGCAGATACAGACCGCCAGCCACCAGGACGATGGCCGGGCCGCTGGGCAGTGAGTAGTAGAACGACAGCAACAATCCGAGCCAGACCGAGAGGCAGCCGAGCAGGGCGGAGATGCCCATCAACATGGGCAAGCGACGGCTCCAGAAGCGTGAAGCGGCGGCGGGCAGCATCATCAGGCCGACGACCATCAGCGCGCCGATGGCCTGAAAACCAATCACCAGGTTCAGCACCACCAGCGTCAGAAACACGCCATGGGCCAACGGACCGAGCCGGCTGACGGTTTGCAGAAAGAGTGGGTCGAGGGTGTCCAGCAACAACGGTTTGTAGATAAGCACCATGGCGATCAGGCTGAATCCTGAGACCCATAACATGCCGGTCAACGTGGGCCCGTCGACCGCCAGCGCCGAGCCAAACAACAGGTGCAGCAGGTCCAGACGTTTGCCGGCGATGCCGAGGATCAGCACACCGCTGGCGAGGGAAATCGGGTAGATCGCCGCGAGGCTCGCGTCTTCTCGCAGCCCGGTGCGGCGAGTGATCCACGCGGCGAGACCGGCCATGCTCAGGCCGGCGCCGAGACCGCCGAGTGTCAGCGCTGGCAGACTCAGGCCGGCAAACCAGAAGCCAAGCGCAGCGCCGGGCAGGATGCCGTGGGCGACGGCATCGCCGATCAGGCTCATGCGCCGCAGGATCAGAAATACCCCGAGCGGTGCCGTGCTGCATGCCAGCACCAATCCACCGAGCAGCGCCCGGCGCATGAACACGAACTCGTGGAAGGGTTGCCAAAGTTGAGTGGCAGCGAGCATCAGGCCACCTGCGTTTGGGGTTGTTGGCGGATCAGGTCGACGCTTGGGCCGAGGACGCAACCGCTACTTTTGATCAGCAGCGTTTGAGGAATGTGTTGGCGAACAGCGGCCAGGTCGTGACACACGACCACCAGGGTTCGGCCTTCAGCGTGCCAGGCGTGGAGGTGTTTCCACAGCAGTGACTGACCGAGTTCATCGAGGGCGGCGTGGGGTTCGTCGAGTAACAGCAAGGGGGCTTCTGCGAGGCTTAAACGAGCGAGCAGGGCACGCTGCAATTCGCCGCCGGAGAGGGCCATCAACGGGCGCTGTTCCAGACCGGTCAGGCACCATTTTTCCAGCGCGGCCTTGAGACGTTGGCTCCGGACTTCGGGTGTTTGTCTGCTGCCCCAGAAACCGGCGGCCACCAACTCTTGCAAGCTGATCGGAAATTGCCGGTCGAGGTGTTGTTGCTGAGGGAGGAATGAGAGTGAGCCTTTGCGTGGAACATCAAGGGTCACTTTGCCTGTCAGTGGTTTTTGCAGGCCGGCGATGACTTTCAGCAAACTGCTTTTTCCCGAACCGTTGGCACCGATGACCGCTGTCAGGCTGCCCTTGGCCAATTCGAAATCCAGCGTAGGTGTGAGCGGTTGTCCGGGTGCTCCCCAGCTCAAAGCCTCGCAGCGAATCATGCGGCCTCCCAGTTCCATCGACTTTCGGCGACGGCGTCGTGGGCGTGAAGGCTTTCTGCGTGGACGACTTTCAGGTGGAAGGCGTTGATGCCGGGAGAGCGTTTCAACGCCAGATTCAAGCGTCGAACAGCATCTTCGCAGAACATCAGGTTCTGCCCATTGGCCAGGGCGAAGGCTTGTTCGTCGGCGCGCTTCACGGCGGTTTGCACGGCGGTGCCGAGGGCGGCTTCGGCATCGTTGATCAATGCGATCAGTGGCAGGTCATCCAGATAGTCGTCAAGACGAAGCTTTAGCTGCGCGTTGCTGCGTTGGCTATGAGGCGTCGCAACGATGCCTTTTGTGGAGCCAAGCCAGGCTAAAACATCGGCGTGTTGCAGTGACTTGTTGGCGAAGTCATCGATGAATTGCTGTTGAATCAACTGCCGTGACAGCGCGGCTGAACAGGGACAGGTTGAGGAATAAGGGATGTCGATTTTTAGTTCCACGTGGAACATCGCGTTTTTCAAACGCGCTTCGATGCTAACCGGATAGTTCTTCCACCCGGACAACGGACTGATAAGCGCCGGCCGTTTGAGCAGTAAATCAGCGTGAATGTTCAGGTAAGCGCTGTTGGATAGACCTTCGTGCGAGTCTAAAAATCGCTGCAAGACACACCGCAACAGGGCTGGCGTCAGGCTTTCCTGCTCGAGCATTTCCAGCGCCAGGTACAGTCGCGACATATGAATGCCCCGGGCTTCTCCATCGTCGAGGCTGACGCCCGCGTCGGCCTTTGCACTCAATCGTTGGCCATCGAACAAAATGGGAAGAGCAATGCCGCACATGCCCACCCATTCAAGTGGCAGGGCTTGGCGTGAGGCCTGCGCGGCGATATCCGGCAGAGTCAACGCATTCATGAGCAGGTCCATCGTGGAAGTCGGATCGACATGTTATGTTATTACATTAAAATCGACTATGCCTTTTTTCACGAGCGGCTTTCACCATGCACAGACGTCAATTGCTCAACCTGATCCTGACCAGCGCGGCCTTTGCATTGCCCTTCAGTGTTGGCGCCACGCAAATTCGCAACGCGCGGCTTTGGCGTTCGGATGACAAATTGCGCCTGGTGTTCGATCTGAGCGGGCCGGTTCGCTACAAGACCTTTTCCCTGAGTGCACCCGAGCGGTTGATCATCGATCTGAGCGGGGCCAACCTCAGTGGTGACTTCAGTCAATTGGCCCTCGGCAATACGGTCATTCGTTCGATCCGCTCCGGGCATTTTGGTCAGGGCGATACGCGGATCGTCCTCGATCTCAATGGTCCGGTGCAGCTCAACAGCTTCCTGTTGCCGCCGCAGGATGGACAAGGCCATCGACTGGTGCTCGATCTGAAGTCAGCCGCGCCGCTACACATCGCAGCTGCGCCTGAGGTAGTCGTCGACAAAGCTCACCCCAAGCGGGACATCATCGTGGTGGTCGACCCCGGCCATGGCGGCAAAGACCCCGGCGCCGTCGGTGCCAAGGGTGAGCGCGAGAAAGACGTGGTGCTGGCCATCGCACAACTGTTGGCCAAACGGCTGAAGCGCGAGAAAGGCTTCGACGTAAAGCTGGTGCGCAACGACGACGTCTTCGTCCCGCTGCGCAAGCGCGTGGAGATTGCCCGCAAGCACAACGCCGACATGTTCATCTCGGTGCATGCCGATGCAGCACCGCGTCTTACTGCTTCTGGCGCCTCGGTGTATTGCTTGTCCGAGGGCGGAGCGACGTCGGCCACGGCGCGCTTCATGGCGCAGCGAGAGAACGGCGCGGACCTGTTGGGTGCCACCCGTCTGCTCAATCTCAAGGACAAGGACCCGATGCTTGCCGGGGTGATTCTCGACATGTCGATGAACGCCACCCTCGCCGCGAGTTTGCAGTTGGGCAACACCGTGCTCGGCAGTCTGGCGGGCATTACCACGCTGCATCAAAAGCGTGTGGAGCAGGCGGGATTTGCTGTGCTGAAGTCACCGGACGTGCCGTCGATCCTGGTGGAAACAGGCTTCATTTCCAACGCTCGCGACAGTCAGCGGCTGGTCACGGCGCGGCATCAGCAGGCCGTGGCTGACGGCTTGTTCGAAGGATTACAGCGTTACTTTCAGAAGAATCCGCCGGTCAACAGCTACGTCGCCTGGCAACAGGCACAGCAAAAAGCGCAGGCCTAGCAGCCAGTAATCCGGCTGCAGGTGAACCTGGCGCTGCTGCCGCCGGAGCTGGAAAACCGATTGATGGTGGTCCAGCCGACCCGACGGTTATAGCCCACCCAGGCTTCGCCGTCGGAAGCGATCCCGGTGAAGAATGTCAGTTGCCCGTAGCGACTGTTGGTTTGCGCCCAATAGCGCTTGCTGGCCCGTTCGAACCCGCGCAAGTAGATCGTGCTGCCGACAGTGTTGACGCTGTAAGCGTTACCGTCGGCATCCACGCAGGCCAGCAGGTTGGCGCTGCGAGTGCATGTTGCAAGACTCGGGACTTGCGCCCAGGTGTCTACGGCGAGCAGCAGCGAAAAGCTCATCAGCGTTAATTTCAGGGCAATGCGCATGGGATTTCTCACAGGACGAACGGGCTCCAGCATCCTGTCCTTTGTCACGGTCGGCAAGAGGGGAGTGGTATAATTGCATTGTTATACTGTAACATTTAGTTGAGCCCGACGCTGCGACCGGGCATCTAATGTGAGGACTACCTGATGCCCAATCGTCTCCCCGTGACTGTCCTGTCGGGCTTTCTCGGCGCCGGAAAAAGCACGCTGCTCAACTATGTGCTGCGTAACCGCGAAGGCCTGCGAGTCGCGGTGATCGTCAACGATATGAGCGAGATCAACATTGATGGCAGCGAAGTTCAGCGTGACGTCACCCTGAACCGCGCCGAAGAAAAACTCGTGGAAATGAGCAACGGCTGCATCTGCTGCACCTTGCGTGAAGACCTGCTTGAAGAGGTCGGCAAACTCGCCAGGGATGGCCGCTTCGATTACTTGCTGATCGAATCCACCGGCATCTCCGAGCCGCTGCCCGTGGCGGAAACCTTCACTTTCCGTGACGAAGAAGGGCAAAGCCTGGCCGACATCGCACGGCTCGACACCATGGTCACCGTGGTCGACGGCATGAACTTCCTGCTCGACTATCAGGCCGCCGAAAGCCTCGCTTCTCGTGGCGAAACCCTCGGCGAGGAAGACGAACGCTCGATCACTGATCTGTTGATCGAGCAGATCGAATTCGCCGACGTGATCCTGATCAGCAAGATCGACCTGATCAGCAGTCGCGAGCGTCAGGAGCTGATCGCGATCCTCGAGCGATTGAATGCGCAAGCCGAGATCATCCCGATGGTCATGGGTGAGATCCCCCTGCAGAAAATCCTCAATACCGGTCGTTTCGACTTCGAAAAAGCGGCGCAGGCACCGGGCTGGTTGCAGGAGCTGCGCGGCGAGCACGTGCCGGAAACCGAGGAGTACGGCATCGCTTCCACGGCCTATCGAGCACGCAGACCCTTTCACCCGCAACGCTTTTTCAGCTTCATCGACCGGCCATGGGTGAACGGAAAACTGCTGCGCTCCAAAGGGTTTTTCTGGCTGGCGAGCAAGCCGATGGACGCGGGCAGCTGGTCCCAGGCGGGCGGTTTGATGCGCCATGGTTTTGCCGGACGCTGGTGGCGTTTCGTGCCGAAAGACCAATGGCCGCAGGACGAAGAAAGCACCGCCGCAATCATGGACAACTGGACCGCCGCCACCGGTGATTGTCGCCAGGAACTGGTGTTCATCGGCCAGAACATCGATTTCACTCGACTCACCGCAGAGCTGGACGATTGCCTGCTGACCGATGAAGAAATGGTCTCCGGCGTCGAGGGTTGGCGATTGCTGCCTGATCCGTTCGGACCCTGGCATGAAGAGGAAGCGGCGTGATGTTGGCACCGACCTTGAAGCCTCGGCCGGCCATGTCTCAGGTTCAGGGCGAGACGCCGCAAGCGCTCGCCGGGATTCTCGATGATGGCGTGAACCTCGCCGTCTGGCAGCGCCAACTCCCGGTACACATCGCCGATTTTGGCAGCCTGCTGCTGTCCTTGAACGAGCCATTGGCGGAGTCGTTGTCGCTGGAAATCGCCAACGAAGACACTGAACCCAACCTCCGCGGATTGGCCTCGGGCTTGCGCGATCTCGAGGGCTATGAAGGTTTTATCGCCGACGTTTCCTGGCTGGTCAGTGCATTCGCCTGTCTGTTGGGGGCCCAGCGTATCGGCGTACGTCTGCGGGTTCTGGACAAAGCCATGTGCCCGCGCTTTCACGTCGATCATGTGCCGGTGCGCTTGATTACCACGTATGCGGGTGTTGGCAGTCAGTGGCTGAAAGAAGGGGGGATGGATCGTCGCCAGTTGAGCCAACCCGAAGCCGAACCTACGGACAACTCGCTGATCCAGCAAATCGGCAGCGGCGCCGTCGCCTTGCTCAAGGGCGAGAAATGGCACGGCAACGAAGGCTTTGGCTTGATTCACCGCTCGCCGCAGCTCGCGCCGGGCGAGCGTCGTTTGATCCTGACCCTCGATTGGCTGGGTTAGCGGCTCATGGCTTGAGCCAGTTGCCCTGGCTCTGGCCTTCGCAAAACGGCTTCAGGTACGCCGCGTCGGTGGCCACGCCGTAATAGTGAATATCCTGCCGGTAAGGCATATTGGCGACTTGAGCGTTGCTGCACACGCCGAATGCGCCGCCGGGGCATTGGTCGACGTATTGAACCTCGACTTTCTGGCCAGGAAGGTTCGGCTGACAGAAGCCGTCGGCGAAGAGTTTTTCCGGGATGTTTCGGTTCTGCTGACAGACTTTCACGTCCAGTCGCTCAGCCGTGCTATGTACCACACAAGCCTGGGCCAGTGCTTCGCCGGAAACCAGGGCCAAGAGCAACGTCCAGCCGATCAACCGCATCGTTTACCTCCTCAGAAAACACCGACCATGTTGCAGAACATTCCCACCCACGTCATTGCCGGCCCATTGGGCGCAGGCAAGACCAGTTTGATCAAGCACCTGCTGGCCCAGCGGCCGGCGAACGAGCGTTGGGCGGTGCTGATCAACGAGTTCGGCCAGATTGGCATCGATGCTGCGTTGCTGACCCGGGACGCCGATGGTATCGCACTGGGTGAGGTGGCCGGGGGCTGTTTGTGTTGCGTCAATGGTGCGCCGTTTCAGATCGGCCTCGGGCGTTTACTGCGCAAGGCGCGGCCGGATCGGTTGTTTATCGAGCCGTCAGGGCTCGGCCATCCTGCGCAGTTGCTCAGGCAGTTGAATGAGGCGCCTTGGGTCGGCGTGCTGGCGGTTCAGCCCTGCGTGATGGTGCTGGATGCCCAAGCGCTCGCCGCTGGCCAACCGCTTCCTGTGACGCAGCAGGATGCGTTGAGTAGCGCAGGGTTGTTGCTGTTGAACAAGTCTGAACATCTCGGGGAGGCTGATCGGCAGCAGGTTGTCGCGCACTTGCCATCACGTCCCTTGTACTGGACGCAGCAGGCCATCCTTCCTTTGAAAGCGTTACCCGGCCTTGAGGTGCAGGCTGTGGCGGGTGTGGATAACTTCATCGCACCCAATGGAGTCGCGCAGTTGCCGGCCGTCTGGACAGATCCCGCGTTACCGATTTGCCTGAGTCAGGAACAGGACGGCGGCTGGAGCATCGGCTGGCGCTGGCATCCGAGCCAGAGGTTCGATTCAGCGCGAATTGGCCGGTGGCTGGAAAGCCTTGGCTGGCGGCGAGCGAAGCTGGTTATCCACAGCGCCGACGGGTGGGTTTCGGCGAATGCACTGGATAACTCGGCGTTGGAGTGGCAGCCCAGCGAATGGCGCCGCGATTCACGGATTGAGCTGATATTCAGCGAGCCGCAGAATGTTGAGTGGCTGCAAAGAGATTTGGCAGGCTGTCGTTCGAATTAAAGATCAAAAGATCGCAGGCTGCGATCTTTTGATTTATGGACGCCATTTGGTGTGTTCTTGCCGCCACTGACTAAGCTCAATCACTTCTGCCCGCGGCTTCACCACGTCGACCACCGGAGGCGTGTCGTCGAAGGGCATCGGGTAGGGGGCCAGTTCGATCTGCGCGCTGTGGGCGCCGAACTGGGTGATGGTGCCGTTATGGCGGGTTTCGCCGGTCACCGTGAATTCGAAGTTATACACACGGGCCAGACGTCGCCGACCATTGGCATCCTTGATGAATGCAATTTTTTTCAGCGCCACGTTGCCATCCAGCAACTCGATCCCGAGATTGCTGCAATGCTGCTTGACCCGCTCCAGCGCGCGCTCGCGCAAGCCATGGTTGTGCCATAGCCACGCGCCAGCGGTGGCGAGCAGCATCAGCACGAAGATATTTCCGAGGGTCAGCATCAACAGGGTGCTCCAACAAGATAGTGCCAGCTTAACTGCGTCGCCGGTCTGTCGTACAGGCTGCGTTTAGTCGCATACTGCGCGGCTCGAATTTCAATCGTTTTACGGAACTCACCGCATGATCTGCTCGCCATCCAGTCCCACGTGGTGTTCGGCCACGCTGGCAACAGCGCCGCGGTTTTCCCGATGCAGCGGGTCGGGGTGAATGTCTGGCCGCTCAACACCGTGCAGTTCTCCAACCACACTCAGTACGGGCAGTGGGCGGGCGAGGTGCTGTCGCCACACCAGATTCCCGAATTGGTCGAAGGCATTGCGGCGATCGGAGAGTTGGGCAATTGCGATGCCGTATTGTCCGGTTACCTCGGCAGTGCGGCCCAGGGCCGGGCGATTCTGACGGGCGTGGCGCGGATCAAATCGATGAATCCAAAGGCGCTGTATCTGTGTGACCCGGTAATGGGCCATCCGGAGAAAGGCTGCAGCGTGCCGGCAGAAGTCAGCGATTTCCTGCTGGAAGAAGCCGCTGCCGTGGCGGACTTCATGTGCCCGAACCAGCTGGAGCTGGACAGCTTCTCAGGGCGCAAGCCGCAGTCGCTGTTCGATTGCCTGGCCATGGCGCACGCGTTGCTGGCGCGCGGCCCGAAAGCGGTGCTGGTCAAGCATCTGGCCTATCCCGGCAAACCGGAGGATGCGTTTGAAATGTTGCTGGTGACGAGCGAAGGAAGCTGGCACCTGCGACGTCCGATGCTGGCGTTTCCGCGTCAGCCGGTGGGCGTTGGCGACCTGACTTCCGGGCTGTTTCTGGCGCGTGTGCTGCTGGGCGATAGCCTGGTGGCGGCGTTCGAGTTTGCAGCATCGGCGGTGCATGAGGTGCTGCTGGAAACCCAGGCGTGCGCCAGCTATGAACTGGAGTTGGTGCGGGCTCAGGACCGGATTGCGCATCCGCGGGTGCGGTTTGAAGCGACGGCGATCAGTCTCTGAGTTCGACGTTGAACCTATTCGCGAGCAGGCCCGCCCCCACATCGGATCTTTGTCGGACACAAACTTTGTGTTCAATGAAGAATGAGTGCGTGGAGCGGGCTTGCTCGCGAAAGCTGTCTGAAGAACACCCTGAAACTGTCTGGCCAGCTCAGGCGTCGCCCTTGATCTCCTGATAGCGCTTTTCCAGTTCCTGACGAATCTGACGACGCTGCTGGGCCTGCATGAAACGGCGTTTGTCCTCGCTGTTCTGCGGTTGCAACGGCGGGACGGCAGCCGGTTTGCGATCGTCGTCCACCGCCACCATGGTGAAGAAACAGCTGTTGGTGTGACGCACCGAGCGTTCGCGGATGTTTTCGGTCACCACCTTGATGCCCACCTCCATGGAGGTGTTGCCGGTGTAATTGACCGAAGCCAGAAAGGTCACCAGTTCGCCGACATGAATCGGCTCGCGAAAAATCACCTGATCCACCGACAGGGTCACCACGTAGCGGCCGGCATAACGGCTGGCGCAGGCGTAGGCGACTTCGTCGAGGTACTTGAGCAACGTGCCGCCGTGGACATTGCCAGAGAAGTTGGCCATGTCGGGGGTCATCAATACCGTCATCGACAGCTGGGCGTTTCCGGGTTCCATAGCGTTCTCACGGTTCAAGGCAGGTTTCGGAGGAGTGCACCTCTGTGGGTGCCTGGTCGGTTTTTTCAAACCACAGTTATCGGGACGCCGGGCGGGTGGTCGTCGTCACGCCGGATCGATCTGTTTCCATATATTGCACCGCCTTTCTGCCGGAAGTCGCGGTGTTACCCTTCAAAAAGCCCACCCCAAGGGCAATTCCTACGCGGAAAGCGGATTTTTACTCTGCTCGATCAGACCTTTCCCGCGTCTGGCGCGTGAGCAATGTCACTCAAGGAGCCCCACACCATGCATGCCATCAGTTTTATTCAGGATCTGGCAGTGATCATGTTGGTCGCGGGTGTGGTGACCGTGCTGTTCCATCGCTTCAAGCAACCGGTGGTGCTTGGCTATATCGTCGCCGGCTTCATCATCGGCCCGCACACGCCACCGTTCGGTTTGATCCACGACGAAGAAACGATCAAGACCCTCGCCGAACTCGGGGTGATCTTCCTGATGTTCTGCCTGGGCCTGGAGTTCAGCCTGCGCAAACTGTTCAAGGTCGGCGCCACGGCGTTTATCGCGGCGTTCCTGGAAATCGTGCTGATGATCTGGATCGGCTACGAAATCGGTCGCTGGTTCGACTGGAACACCATGGACTCGCTGTTCCTCGGCGCGATCCTGGCGATCTCCTCGACCACCATCATCGTCAAGGCACTCAATGACCTGAAGATGAAGAACGAGCGCTTCGCGCAGTTGATCTTCGGTGTGTTGATTGTCGAGGACATCCTTGGCATCGGCATCATTGCCTTGCTGTCGAGCATCGCGGTCAGCGGCACGGTCAGTTCCGGTGAAGTGTTTTCCACGGTCGGCAAGCTGTCGTTGTTCATGATCGTCGCGCTGGTCATCGGGATTTTGCTGGTGCCGCGGCTGCTGGCCTACGTGGCCAAATTCGAAAGCAACGAGATGCTGTTGATCACCGTGCTGGGCCTGTGTTTCGGCTTCTGTCTGCTGGTGGTCAAGCTCGAATACAGCATGGTGCTCGGCGCGTTCCTGATCGGCGCGATCATGGCTGAATCCCGGCAGTTGCTGAAGATTGAACGCTTGATCGAGCCGGTTCGTGACCTGTTCAGTGCGATCTTCTTTGTGGCCATCGGGCTGATGCTCGATCCGATGATATTGCTGCAGTACGCGTGGCCGATTGCGGTAATAACCGTGGCCGTCGTACTCGGCAAGATGTTGTCCTGCGGTCTCGGCGCCTTTATCGCCGGCAATGACGGACGCACCTCACTGCGCGTGGGAATGGGGCTTTCACAGATTGGCGAATTTTCTTTCATCATTGCGGCGTTGGGCATGACCCTGCAGGTCACCAGCAACTTCCTCTATCCGGTCGCCGTGGCGGTGTCGGTGATTACGACGCTGCTGACGCCTTATCTGATCCGTGCCGCTGATCCGCTGTCGATCAAACTGGCTGGCGTGATGCCGCAGCGGCTGGGTCGCGTGCTGGGGATGTACGGCGAATGGCTGCGCAGCATCCAGCCACAGGGCGAGGGCGCGCTACTGGCGTCGATGATTAGGCGGATTCTGTTACAGGTGGGCGTCAATCTGGCGCTGGTGATTGCGATCTTCTTCTCGGGTGCTTATTTCGCCGAGCGAATGTCGGCTTACCTGCAAGACTGGATCAGCGACCCCAGCTGGCAGAAAGCATTGATCTGGGGCGGGGCGTTGCTGTTGTCGCTGCCGTTCCTGATCGCCGCCTATCGCAAGCTCAAGGCGCTGTCGATGCTGTTGGCGGAGATGGGCGTGAAACCGGAGATGGCCGGCCGCCACACGCAGCGAGTGCGTCGGGTGATCGCCGAAGTGATCCCGATCCTCTCGCTGCTGGTGATCTTCCTGCTGTTGGCAGCCTTGTCGGCCAGTATTCTGCCGACCAACAAGTTGCTGGTACTGATTGTCGTGGTCGCGGCCGCCGTGGCAGCGCTGCTCTGGCGCTGGTTCATCCGCGTGCACACGCGGATGCAGGTGGCCTTGCTGGAAACCCTGGACAACCACAAGGAATCGTCCGGGCATTGACCACGCGGTGCGTCAGACGGCTCAGCTTTCCAGCCAGACGTCCCGCGCCCAGTGCCACACCGATTCCCAGGTCTCTTCGGCGATCAGTTCTTCCTCGGCCAGCCACAACACTACGGTGCCGTCTTCTTCGACCAGGTAGTAGTTGTCGCCGTCCTGGCAGATCGGAATCATGCTGCGATCAACGCCGGCATCCCAGGCGTTGGCGGCAACGTCCGGCAGGTAGGTGTGGGATTGCGGGTCGGTGACGGTCACCGGCTCCAGGCTGCCGTAGACCACGTCGCTGACGGTCAGCAAAAATTCTCTGAAGACAAACGGGATGTCGATGAACAGTTGTTCTTCGATTTCGACCAGCAGATCTTCGTCGGGCAACTCCAAGGGGACCGGTACCGGTTCGTTGGCTTCACGCAGTTGTTCG
>LNAP01000728.1_pt1 | contig 36313 bp, 31 predicted proteins | sample 602601 | NCBI WGS metagenome assembly LNAP01 (sample SAMN02440304, study PRJNA202911) | soil metagenome | biome: Subtropical and temperate rainforests or woodlands; isolation source: soil samples (1 kg each in a 20% v/v slurry with milli Q water) were... ... | reverse complement strand
GCCGAGATCGCCGCCGGCCAACTGGTCGAAACCCCGCCGCAGCCGCTGGATCGGCCGCGACAGATACCAGGCCAGGATGGCGCTGAAGCCAAGCCCGCCTGCCAGCCCCAAAGCGACGAACTCCCACGGCACGTCGAACGGCCCCGGTGGCTGAATCCGCGCCCGGATGCGCGACAGGTCATAGGTCAGGCGAAAGCTGCTGTGATCGGCGGCGGCCACCGTCGCCACCACATCGCCGGCCTTGTTGCTCGCCATCTCGATGCCGTCCGCGCCGTCGATGCGCGCCGCGTCATCCGGCAATTTCTCGACATTGATATAGGGCCGGTCATCGGCATGCCAGGATTGCAGCGCCTCCTGCAGGCCCTTCTCGCCGCCATAGCGCGCCGCCACCGCCAGCATCGTCACCTGCGACCGCGCCCGCTCCCCCGCCCGCTCCAGCCGCGTCTGGTTCGGCCCATACAGCGCAAAGACCAGCCAGGTCCCCTCCATGATGCAGATAAACGTGATCCAGAACCCGATCAGGATCTTCCAGAACAACCGCAACTTCATGCAAGGCACCGCAAACTGATGATGCCGCCCCAACCCTTACTCCCTCGCCCCTCCGGGGAGAGGGTCGGGGTGAGGGGTGGTGGCGACAAACGCGGTGCCTACAACCGCCCCGCAGGGGCAGACAAGGGCGGTTTGATGGGCTAACATCCGGCCGAATTTACGACAGCGTCCTGACATTACAGGGCGAGGAGTGATCGTGCGGATTGAGACGCCTTATCTGATGTTTCTCGGCAATGCGCCGGACCAGCTCGCGGCCAAGACGGCACAGGGCATCGTGCATTGGCGGCCGGAGCAATGCGTCGGCCAGTTGCGGCTGGCCGGCTGCGGCGCCGATCTGAAGCTGCCGGACATGACGCTGGAAGAGGCGGCCAAGGCGGGGGCGAAGACCGTCATCGTCGGTGTCGCCAATCGCGGCGGCGTGCTGTCGCCGGATTGGATCGATCTGCTGGTCCATGCCCTGGAACTGGGCCTCGATCTTGCCAGCGGCCTGCATCGCCGTCTGGTCGACGAGCCGCGTCTGGTGGAGGCGGCGGCGCGGTTCGGCCGGCAGCTTTTCGATGTCCGCCATCCGACCCAGAATTTCGCCGTCGCCACCGGCGAGAAGCGCAGCGGCAAAAGGCTGCTGGCGGTCGGGACGGATTGTTCAGTCGGCAAGATGTATACGACGCTGGCGCTGGAAAAAGAGATGAAGGCGCGCGGCCTCAAGGCGGATTTCCGCGCCACCGGCCAGACCGGCATCTTCATCGCCGGATCCGGCGTCTCGATCGATGCGGTGGTGGCGGATTTCATCTCCGGCGCGGTCGAATGGCTGAGCCCGGCCAATGAGCCGGATCATTGGGACCTGATCGAAGGCCAGGGCTCGCTGTTCCATGCCTCTTATGCCGGCGTCAGTCTGGGCCTGCTGCATGGCGCGCAGGCGGATGCGCTGGTGCTGTGCCATGAGCCGACCCGCGACCATATGCGCGGCCTGCCGCATTACAAGCTGCCGGATCTCAAGACCTGCATGGATGCCAATCTGGCGGCGGGCAAGCTGACCAACCCGGAAGCGCGTTTCGTCGGCATCGCGATCAATACCGCGGCGCTGGACGAGACGGCGGCGGCGGACCTGCTGCGCCGTACCGAAGCCGAATTCGGCCTGCCTACAATCGATCCCGTCCGCACCGGCGTTGCCGGCATCGTCGATTATCTGCTCAACGTTTGAAGTCTGCTATGTCCCGCAAGGTTACCGTCACCCATGAAAGCTGGCCGATCGCCGGCACCTTCACCATTTCGCGCGGCAGCAAGACCTCGGCGGAAGTGGTCGTGGTCGAGCTGACGGAGGACAAAGCGAAAGGCAGTAAGTTGATCGGGCGGGGCGAATGCGTGCCCTATGCGCGCTATGGCGAGAGCATCGAGAGCGTCCTGGCCGAGATCGAGAAGCACCGCGTGGCGCTGGAAGACGGCGCCGATCGCGCGGCGATCGAGAAATTGCTGCCGGCGGGGGCGGCGCGCAATGCGGTGGATTGCGCACTGTGGGATCTGGAGGCGAAGCGCGCCGGCAAGCCGGTCTGGAAGCTGGTCGGGCTGAAGGAACCGCGCGCCTTGATGACGGCCTATACGCTAAGCCTTGCAGCACCTGATGAGATGGCGCTGGCGGCGGCGCAAAATCTGCACCGGCCTCTGCTGAAGCTGAAACTGAGCGGGGCGCAGGATCTCGACCGGGTGCGGGCAGTGAGCCGCGCGGCGCCGCAATCGAAGCTGATCGTCGATGCCAATGAAGGCTGGTCGGTCGAGGATTACAGACAACTGGCGCCGCAATTACAGGCGCTCAACGTCATCCTGATCGAGCAGCCTCTGCCGGCCGGCGATGACGAGGCCTTGCGCGAGATCGAGAAACCGATTCCGATCTGCGCCGACGAGGCCTGCCATGACAGTGCCACGCTGGAAAAGCTCACCGGTAAATATCAGGCGGTCAATATCAAGCTCGATAAGACGGGTGGTTTGACGGAAGCGCTGAAGATGGCGAAGGCGGCCAAGGCGCAGGGCTTCCAGATCATGGTCGGCTGCATGGTCGGCACGTCCTTGGGGATGGCGCCGGCTTTCTTGGTGGGGCAGCAGGCCTCGCTGGTCGATCTCGACGGGCCGCTGCTGCTGGCCAGGGACCGCGATGCGGGCTTCGTCTATGAGGGCAGCTTCATGCAGCCGGCGAAAAGCAGGCTCTGGGGCTAGAGGGGGCTATGGGCCTGAGCCCCAAACAGAAGGACATGTTAGGTGATCGACGTTAAAAAAATAGAGCCCTATCTCGACCAAGCTCTATCCACCATCACGATACCGGGTTTGCCGAACCATAGCACGGGCAAGGTGCGCGACAGTTACGACCTGCCCGACGGTCGGCGGATCATCGTGGCGAGCGACCGGCTCAGCGCCTTCGACCGGATTCTGACGACCATTCCGCTCAAGGGCCAGGTGCTGACGCAGACGGCGCGCTACTGGTTCGAGGAAACAAAATCGATCTGCCCGAATCATATCGACTCATTCCCGGATCCGAATGTCACCCTCTGCAAGCGCTTGACGATCCTGCCGGTCGAGGTCGTCGTCCGCGGCTATCTCGCGGGCACCACCAGCACCTCGATCCTGTCGATGTACAAGGCCGGACGGCGCGAGATGTATGGCATCCGCTTTCCCGAGGGGATGCGCGAAAATCAGCAGCTTCCCCAGGCGATCGTGACGCCGACCACCAAGGCCTTCGATGCCGGCCATGACGAACCGCTCTCGGCCAAGGAGATCGTCGAACGCGGCCTGATGCCGGCGGCGCAATGGCAGAAGGTTCAAGACTATGCGCTGGCCCTGTTCGCTCGCGGGCAGGCGCTCGCCCGGCAGCGCGGCCTCATTCTGGCCGATACCAAATACGAATTCGGCCTGGATGCCGAGGGCCGCATCATCCTCGCCGACGAAATCCATACGCCCGATAGCAGCCGCTATTGGCGACTGGCAAGTTACGAGCAGCGTTTCGAAGCGGGCCAGCGGCCGGAGAGCTTCGACAAGGATGTCATCCGCAGCTGGGTCGTCGCACGCTGCGATCCCTATAAGGACCCGATTCCGGAAATCGCCCGCGAGATGCGGCTGCAGACCGCGGCGACTTATATCGAAGCCTTCGAGACGATCACGGGGAAGGGCTTCGACTGGCCGGATGCGAGCGTTGCGCCGATGGAGCGCATTCGTAGCGCGTTGCAGGGGTTTGTGTGAGCGTGATTTGTTCCCTCTTGCCCCTCACCCCAGAGGGGCGAGGGAGTAGGAGAGAGGACTCCCTCGCCCCGCTTGCGGGGAGAGGGTTGGGGTGAGGGGTGGCGGCGACTGAAGTCCGGTCGAAAGTATTGCGTAGGATACGGGTCATCGCATTTAGTCAACAACCTCACCTATCGTCATTGCCGGGCTTGACCCGGCAATCCATGGGAGAGGCCACGCACTGCATTCGCCATGGCCCCCGGGTCAAGTCAGGCGTGACGACCGAGAGTAAGCGTGGCGTCGTGCAATGATGGGTGACGAACGGCGTTGGGGGCGATTACGCTACGCAAAGTAGCGTGAAACGAGCGGGAGGAATTATGGCGGCGGGGGAAACGGCTGCGGTTTCGGCGGACAACACGGTCTATCCGCGCAATATCTGGCCGGCGGTGATGGCCGGCATTCTGACTGCCTTCGTCGGCTATGCCAGTTCCTTCACGGTAGTGCTGCAGGGATTGAAGGGCGTCGGCGCGACGCCGGGTCAGGCGACCTCGGGACTGATCGCGGTCGGCACCGCCATGGGCCTCTCCGCCATCGTGTTGGCCTTGCGCTATCGCATGCCGATCAGCATTGCCTGGTCGACGCCGGGCGCTGCCTTGCTGGCCACGACGGGCATTGTGGATGGCGGTTTCGAAGCGGCTTGCGGCGCCTTCATCGTCTGCGGCGCGCTGATCGTCATCGCCGGTTTGTGGACACCCTTCGGCAAGCTGGTCTCCAGCATCCCGGCCGTGCTCGCCAATGCCATGCTGGCCGGCGTGCTGTTCGGTCTCTGTGTCGCGCCGTTCCATGCCGTCGCCGAGATGCCGGGCCTGGCCTTGCCCGTCGTGCTGGCCTGGGCGGTGATGGCGCGGATCAAGCGGCTTTACGCGGTGCCGGTGGCGGTCGCGGTGGCGGTCATCGCCCTCATCCTGCACGGCGTGCCGGATATCACCACCGGCGGCGGCTCGATCTGGCCGGAGATGGAGCTGGTGACGCCGCGTTTCACCTGGGGCGCCATCGTCAGCATCGCTTTGCCGCTCTTCCTGGTCACCATGGCCTCGCAGAACATTCCCGGCCTCGCCGTACTGCGGGCCTTCAATTACAACCCGCCGCCGGGGCCGCTTTTCGTCTCGACCGGCATTGCCTCTTTGCTTTCGGTGCCGTTCGGCGGCTATACGGTCAATCTGGCGGCGATCACGGCCGCGCTCTGCGCGGCACCCGAAGCGCATCCCGATCCGGCGCGGCGCTATGTCGCTGCTGTCGTTGCGGGTGCGGTCTATGTCGCCTTCGGTGTCTTCGCCGGCGCGGCGGCGAGCTTTATTAGCGTCTCGCCGCCCTTGTTGATCGAGGCGGTGGCGGGGCTGGCGCTGTTCGGCGCTTTCGGTTCGGCTTTGAGCGGTGCGTTGCAGAGCCCGACCGATCGCGAAGCGGCGGTGATCACCTTCATCGCCACGGCCTCGGGCATGTCGATCGGCGGCATCGGCTCCGCCTTCTGGGGTCTGGTGGCGGGCGGTTTCGTGATGGCCTTGCATCGCAAGCGGACAGCGTGAGCGAGGCGGAGCTTGATCGACATCCTGTCATCTGCCTGTGCTAGAGCCGGATCGTTTTGAAGCCAGGATCGTCGAGCCTGGGTGTTGCATGCGTAAGAGGGAATGATGGTGAACAATCAGATCATCGACGGCCGCAAGGTAGCTAACGGCATTCTCGCCGAGCTGGCCGAACAGGTGGAGGATTTGAAGAAAGCGGGTTGGGGCCCGAAGCTGAATTCCATCACCATCGGCGATGTCGATGCCGTGCATCTCTATGTGCGCAACCAGAAGCGCGCGGCGGAGAAGGCGGGACTGCTGTTCGAGGAGCATCACTTCCCGGCGGACACCACGCAGGAGCAGATGCTGGCGGCGATCTCGGCGATGAATGCCGATCCGCGGGTGACCGGCATCATCCTGCAGCGCCCGGTACCGCATCATCTCTCGATCAAGACCCTGCAGGCCGCCATCCATCCGCTGAAGGATGTCGAGGGCATGCATCCCGCTTCGATCGGTAATATCGTCTATAACGAGGTGGAGCTGGGCCCCTGTACGGCGATGGCCTCGGTCGAATTGCTGAAGCGCACGGGGCTGAAGCTGCCTGGGCTTGAGGTCGTGGTGGTCGGCCATTCGGAAATCGTCGGCAAGCCGATCGCCTTCCTGCTGATGTCGGAAGGGGCGACGGTCACGGTCTGCCATCACATGACGCGCAATCTCTCGGTCCATAGCCGGCGCGCCGATGCTTTGTTCGTCGCGGTCGGCAAGCCCGGCCTCATCACCGGCGAGATGGTGAAGCCTGATGCGGCGGTGATCGATATCGGCATCAACCAGATCTCGCTGCAGGACGGTAGCACCAAGGTGGTGGGCGATGTCGATTACGACTCCGTGCTGCCGGTCTGCGGCTGGATCACGCCGGTGCCGGGCGGCGTCGGTCCGGTGACGGTGGCGGTACTGCTGCGCAACGCGGTGATCGGCGCCCAGCGTCAGCGCAAGCATTACGAACGTCTGTTCGGCAGCAACCCGGCGGCGGAGTAAGCGTCATCAGTCGTTTCTGGCGGCGCTATGCCACAACGCAGATCAAGCGATAGCGGCGTGTGACGCTGCCAACCCCCGCCCTTTCCCCCGATGCTGGGGAGGGGGCGCCGTCCGCCTTTGTAACCGACTTGGTGCATGATTCTGGCGAATGTTTTCTACACAACATTCACAGCGAAATGCTCGCAACAATACTCTCTCCCCCGCAACGGGGGAGGGTTGGGGCGGGGGTTAAAACTGGACACTGGCGGATTTGGTCGTCGCGGCCTCGGTCAACTCTCAGACGTTCAGCATCAACGCAGGCACCATTGCCGGAATCGGCTTGCGGCGGTAGATTTCTCGCCTCCTTTGAGGGAGTGGGGATGGATCTCGTCTATCTCGTGATCGCGACCGGCTGGTGGCCTTATGCGGCCGTCGCGCTCTCGCTCTTGGTTGGCCTCGGGCTTATCTTCCTGTGCATCCTCCGTCTGACGGTTTCCGCCTATCTGGCGATTCCTATCGGCTGCGTCGTGGCGATGCTGCTCTATAGCGGCATCGCCACGGAATCCGGCTGGATCATTCGTGCCGGGGCACTCGATCTCGGTGCCATCGAGCCGGCTGCGCTGGTGCAAGAGGATAGTAGTCAGGCGGTGCGCCAGGCGGTGAAAGACGCCGAAGGCCGGTTGAGTCAGGGGGCCATCGTCGTCGACATGCCTTTCGAAGCGGTCGAGGGCGAGGTCTTCGAGGTGCGGGTGCGCATCTCCCGTGCCGATCTCGATGACGTTGACCGGGTGCTGGCGGCGCTCAATGCCAGTCAGGGTGCCGCCATCGCCGAGCCGATGCAGGTGGCCTCGCGCATGTATGTCGATGTCGCGTCACCGGACGGCGCTTTCGACATCAAGCGCAAGGCGCCGCAGACGCGCCAGCAGATCCTGCCCGATGCCGGCACCGCCGTCTGGGTGTTCTCGGTTCTGGCCGAGGAAGCGGGGCGACATCCGATCGCAGTCGAGGCTGGGGTTGCCGCGCGAATCCTGGATGAGGATACGACGGTCTCCTGGCATCCGTTCTCCAAGGACGTCACGGTCACGGTGTCGGAGATGTGGCGCGGCAGGAGTTTCATCGACCGTCATTCGGAAGCGATCTTGACGGCGGTGATCGGCGCGATCGTGGCCGTCCTCGGTTTTCTGTTGAAAGGCTGGTGGGAGAAGAGATCCGGCCCGTGAGACGCCTGCCGGTGCATTGCGGATCAGTCGCGATGCGGATCAATCGCGGTGCAGGGTCGCCCAGTCGCGATGGTTTTGCCGGTCGTCCGCGTGCAGCTTGCCATCCTCGGCGGCATTGAATTCGCCGTAATCCTCGATCGAGAGGCATTGCCGGATCACGCCATCGACCTTGAGCGGGAACAGCGCCACCCAAATGATCTTGAGACGAGGATTTTCGCCGGCCCAGGCATAGGTCCAGACGCGGGGCCGGCCGGTGCGGCTGGCTTCCTCGTAATAGCCGATCATCTCATTGACCGCATCGGCATAGGAGCCGGTGGCGAATTCGTCGAGATAATGGCCGGCCAGGTTGAGGCCGGTCATCTGATCGACGCGGGTGCCGCTCAGCCGATAGCGCAGCCGAAAAGGATTGAATTCGAATTCCGCCAGCAGGAGAAAGGGGAGGAGAGGCTGCAGATCCTCGATGCGTAATTGCGACCGTTCCGGCGTCTGACCGCCGGCCAGGCCGTTCCAGTAATCGGACACTTGCCGGATATTGGGTGGCATCCATTCCATCGGACCCTCCTCACACCGATGCTGTCATGCAGGATTGGACAAATCCGGGCATGCCGATCAGCTAGACCGCGTATCCGATCGGCGGCCGGCTTCTACAATCATGGCTTCGTCCTGCGTGGCCGGGCGAAGTCCATCGCCTTTGGGCTGGATCGTGTTGCGCCGCCAGTGCCAGGTCTTCAGGAAGCCATCGATCTCATAGCCCTGCAGGGGCTTGGCGATGAAATAACCCTGGGCCTGGTCGCAGCCATGCGCGGCGGCGAAATCCAGGGCCTGCTGGTCCTCGATTCCTTCGATCACGCAGCGCATCTCCAGATTCGTCGCCAGTTGAATGATCGCTTTGACGATCGCCGCATTGTCGCGCGATTGATGCAGCGCCGTCACGAAGGACTTATCGACCTTGATTTCGGTGAAGGGCAATTGCTTCAGGCGCAGCAGCGAGGAATAGCCGGTACCGAAATCGTCGATCGACAGTTTGAATCCCTTGAGCCGCAACCGCACCATGGTTTCCATGGCCACCAGCTGGTCGTTCATCACGGAGGATTCTGTGAGTTCGATGGTGACGGCCTCGGTCGGGACGTCGTATTCGGCGCAGCGTGCGGTGAATAATTCGGGCAGGTCGCGGTTGAACGAGGTTCGGGCGGAAAGATTGATGGCGATATCGAGCGGCAGACCCTGCTGGTCCCAGCGTTGCCGCTGCGCCAGGGCTTCGCGGAAGACCCAATCGCTCAGCTCTTCGATCATGCCGCCGCCTTCGGCGACGCCGACCACCATTTCCGGCGAAATCACGCGGCCGGCCGGATCCGTGCAGCGCAGCAAGGCTTCGCAGCCGACGGTCTGGTAATCCTTCAGCGAAATCTTCGGCTGATAATTCAAGGTGAGCAGGTTCTGGTCCAGACAGGACCGCAACGTCGCCGCCGAGAACGCTTCGCTTTCCAGATTGAGCTTGCGCAAAACCGCCAGCAGGTCGTTCTTGCGGATCGGCTTCTGCAGAACGGCGGCGATATCGAGACCGCGCTGTCGCGCGATATCGGCCGCGGTTTCAAGAATGCGGGGGTCGCTGCCGGAGAGGATGACGATCTTCGACGTCACATGCCGCAACGCCAGCTCGTGCATCGCCTGGATGCCGTCCATGGCGGGCATCTGCAGGTCGAGCATGATGACGGTCGGCGAGACGACGTCCAGCAGATCGAGCAGCTCGCGACCGTTCCCGGCCGTTTCGACGACGAAGCCCGCCTGCTTGGCAACATGTGCCACATATTCCCGGATCGCCGATTCGTCATCGACGACGAAGGTTAGAGGCGTCGCTCGCCTTTGCACCTGCATGGTCAGGGCCCTCCTCGTGATCGGCTTCTCTCATCCGTTCAGCTTGGGTGGGACGAGGGGGAAGGACATCTTCCTCTCGAACGCAGATTCCCCGCGAACACAAAAAGTCTATATTATTTAATCCTAATTTTTTGTTAGCGATTCGCTGGCATCGGCGGAGGCCAGATCCGGCGGAGATGGCCCTTTTTGGCCAGGCGCGGCAGACCTGCTGCCTTACTTGCGCCCGCAGCGATAATCGGTGGCGAAAGTCATGGCTGAACGGGCGGATTGCCACCGTCATGCAGGCGATGGCTTTGCGTCGTTAAGACGGTATCGGGTTGCGGAGCAGCGCCTGGCTTGCTGCATTGCGAAGCCATTGCTCGGCGTTCTCATAGGTCCATGCATTTTCGTTATGCAAGGTGAAGAGCCCCCAATAGCCGAAATAGAACCAGAGCACGTCAACCGCCTGTGTCAGGTCCAGCCCGTCACGCAAGGCGTCCAGATCCATGAGGCGTTGCGCGATCGGCACGAAGGCTTGCCGGTAGCGCGTGGTTGCGCCGGAAAGGCTCTCGGATACATCCTGGTCGTGCGGCGCGGTGACAAGGATCACTTGCATGATGTCGCCGAATTCCTCCCGCATGCGCCGCGCGGCCGCCGCGACAAGGTGCAGGATGGCCGCCGGATCGTCCTGCTCTTGGATGCCTCTGAGGGTGGCCTCGATGATCGGGGCGGTCGTCCAGGTCTCGATCAGAGTCCGTAACAGCTCGTGCTTGCCGCCCGTCACCGTATAGACGGTCACCGGCGCCACGCGGGCCAAGGCGGCGATGTCATCCACCTTCGTCGCAAAATAACCGCGTTCGCTGAAGAGGCGACGTGCCGCCGCCACGATCGCCTGTCGCGTGGCCTCCGCGTATTCCGCCCGGCGACTCACTTTATTGTTATCGTCGCCGCTCACAGGACTTCCTTTGCCGGACCGTCAGTATTTGAAATATAGTATCACTATGATTAACGAATTAATAGTCTGTGCTACATACATCCCCTCTGTGTAGCGGTCGGAAAGGGATAAAACGGCGTTCCGGCCCGGACAATGTGACCGGGTTGAAGATGATAACGCTGCATCCTTGTTGGTTCACGGTGCCAATCGCGTGAATCCCCAACCGCCAGTGGCAGGGAGGCAAAGAGGACCGACGCCATCCCGGCGGGCGGTTACCTGTGCCGTCCCGCAATCACCTCGAACACGAAGTCGATGAAGGCGCGCACCTTTGCCGCCGGCAGATGGCTTGAGGGATAAAGGGCATAGAGGGGGAACGTCTCGCCGTGCCAATCCGGCAGGAGTTCGACAAGGAGTCCGTTCTCCAGAAGATCCCGGACGCCGATTGCCTTGACGCGGGCGATGCCGACACCGGCAAGGCAGGCACCCAGCATCGTGCCGACTTCCGTGACGAAAAGGCGGCCCGCCGTTTTCACCGACTGGGTCTTGCGTCCCTGCCGGTATTCCCAATTTCCCAGCGGTTCACCGGTCAGCGAATTACGGACCTGGATGCATTCATGCCCGGCGAGGTCGGCGGGCTTCGTGGGGCGTCCATGCTTCTCGATATAGGCTGGCGAGGCCACGGTCACGGTGCGTGTCTCGAACAGCTTCCGGGCGACGAGAGAGGAAGAGGGCGGCTGGCCGAAGCGGATGGCGATATCGAAACCCTCGCCGACGAGATCGCCCAGTTGTTCGCGCGTGATCAGTTCCAGCGAGATTTCCGGATACCGCTCCAGGAAACGGCCGGTATGGGATGCCAGCATCATCCTGGAAAAGAAGGCATCAACATTGACACGCAGGCGACCGCGAACCACCGTCGAAGATCCCGCTGTCTGCGTGAAGGCATCCGCGATCCCCGTCAGCAGGGGACCGATCTCGCCATAGAGGCGCCGCCCCTCATCAGTCAGGGTGACCGAGCGCGTCGTGCGATCCAGCAGGCGAACACCGACGCGGGATTCCAGCCGGCTGACGGCACGGCTTACCCCGGAGGGCGAAAGCCCCAAAGCGTCCGCCGCCCGGGCAAAGCTGCCGCCTTCGACGATGGCCGCCAGCACGCCGACATTCGCCACCAAACGTCCATCGAATGCCATGTTTTCACCGATGCTGAGATGATATCAATCATGTCCATTCGGTGCGTATTCGTCAACAATAAACTGGCCGGTCCTGGCACCGTACCCGATGAGCAGATATCACTAATATCGTGACATAAGCGCACTTTCCTCACGAATGCCGGGGGATTACTTCTGACAGCACCATCCGGATGGCCGGAGGCAAAGGAGGTTCGACATGTATGCTGTTACAGGAATTACCGGCAAAGTCGGCGGCACGCTGGCACAGACGTTACTGGCGGCCGGCCAGCCGGTCCGCGCCGTCCTGCGCGATGCCAGCAAAGCACGGCCCTGGGCCGACAAGGGTTGCGAGGTCGCCGTGGCGGAAATGGAAGATGCCTCGGCCCTTGCCGCCGCTTTCAAGGGAGCCGAGGGCGTCTTCATCCTGCCGCCTTCCGAATTCGATCCGGCGCCCGGCTTCCCCGAAGCCCGCGCCGTCATCGCCGCCGTCAAGGTGGCGCTCATTGCCGCACGCCCCGGCAAGGTCGTCTGCCTGTCGACGGTGGGGGCGCAGGCGGCACAGCCGAATCTGCTCACCCAGCGAACGCTGATGGAGCAGGAGCTGCGCGACCTGCCGATGCCGGTCGTCTTCCTGCGGCCGGGCTGGTTCATGGAAAACTTCGCCTGGGATGTCGCCTCGGCGCGCGAAAACGGCGTTGTTGCGAGCTTCCTCCAACCGCTGGACAAGCCCGTACCGATGATCGCGACGGCGGATGTCGGCCGCGTCGCGGCGGAACTGCTGCAGGAGGATTGGCGGGGATGCCGTGTCGTCGAGCGGGAAGCCCCCCGCCGCATCACGCCCAATGACGTCGCCGCCACCTTTGCCAGGATCCTGGGGCGCCCGGTCCGCGCCGACGCAGCGCCCCGCGAGACCTGGGGCAGCCTGTTCAAGTCGCAAGGCATGAAGGATCCGATCCCGCGCATTCAAATGCTCGATGGCTTCAATGAGGGCTGGATCGAGTTCGAGCATGGCGAGGCAGGTTCGATGAAAGGCAAGGTCGCCCTGGAGACGGTGCTCAGGGGGTTGATCGAAGCCGGGGGTTGATCGAGACCGGGGGTGACCGAAGCCGGGGCCTGAAAGAGGCGCGACCTGGGTGGCCATGACCCGCATGGCTGCCTGCCGCCGCGTGAGGTGAGAATTTGCAAAGCTGAATGCTCTGCGGATAAATGTCGGTGGGTCCCGACCCGAATAGATCATGGAGTTCGACCATTGCTGCCAAGCTTTGAAACGGACCGGCTCATCCTCCGTCCCCGGTCAATGGCTGATTTCGAGGCTTGTCTGGCGATGGATCGCGATCCGGAGGTGATCAGGTTTGTACCGGTACCGTGGAAGGACCCTGCGGAACACGAACGCTTTCTCAGCGATCGGATTCGGAATTCCTTGGGAGATGGTCTCGGCTACTGGTCGATTTTCCCGAAAGACCGCCCTGATCGATTCCTCGGTTGGATACTTCTGATTCCGTATGACGGGGAGGGACCGGAAATAGAGATCGGATGGCGTCTGAACAGGCTGTCCTGGGGTAAAGGCTATGCGACCGAGGCAGCAAAGCCCATCGTCGAACATGTATTCAAGACTGTTCGAGTTCCCCGCATCCTTGCCGATATCGATCCCCGCAATACACCTTCCATGCGGGTCGCAGAGAAGATCGGGTTGACGTATATCGGCGATGGCGATCACGGCGGTACGCCCTGCAGATCCTACATGCTGACGATCGAGGATTTTACCCGGCTCTCACAAAGCAGTGGCATGGCGAACTCTATGTGATTTACACAAAGTAGAGCCATCGATAGCCTGTATCAGGGTGTTGGATGAAATCGGGGGAGCGTGATGGCCGGGCGGCTGGGGGGAATCGGCGAGGCCTTCGCGGACCGGAACTTTCGCATCTATTCGGTCGGCTCCATCGTGTCCTGGCTCAGCTTCTTCGTGCAGATGGTCGCGATGTCCTGGACCACCTGGGAACTGACGCATTCCACCACCTGGCTCGCCACCATCGCCGTGCTGGATATCGCACCGAACCTGATCTTCCTGCCGCTTGGCGGCGTGCTGGCGGACCGGTTCGATCGTCTTCGCCTGGTGCTGATCGCCTATGTCGCGGCCTGGTTCCACGTGCTGGCGCTGACGATCCTCGCCTATACCGGCACGCTGACGATCATGCCCTTGGCGGTGCTCTCCTTCCTACATGGCCTCATCCACAGTTTCAGCGTGCCGGCTGCCTATGGGATGATGCCGCGCTTCATCGCGCGCGAGCGGCTCTCCGCCGCGATCGCCGTGAATGCCGCCTATACCCAATTCGCCATCTTCGCGGGCCCCGCTTTGGCCGGCTGGATCATCCTGCATTACGGCGTGGTCGCGGCCTATGCGACCAATGTGGTGGGCTATCTTGTCTATTTTGCCTCGGTCGCCTGCCTGCGCACGCCGCCGGGCCATACCCGCCCGGTACCCAGCGGGCGCTCGATCCTCGGCGATGTCGCCGATGGCGCGCGCTACATCATCGGCCATCGCGGGATTTCCGCGCTGCTGCTGCTGATGCTGATGGGCGACGCCATGTCGACGGCGGTCTATCAGATGCTGCCCGCCATCGCCGATAAGATGCTGGGCAGCGGCGTCGGGGGCATGTCGAGCCTGCTCTCGTCGGCAGGGCTGGGTGCCACGTTGTCGGCGCTCTGGCTTGCCCATGGCGGGGCCGCGCGGGCGACATCCGACCGCGTGCTCTGGGCGTTCCTTGCCTTCGCGCTGGCAGTCGCGGCCCTGATGTTCACGACTCACCTGATCGTCGCGATCGGCGTCATGGTGGCTTATGGCTTCGCGGGCGAGGCACGGCGCACCGGCACGGTCTCCATCCTCCAGACATCGACCGACGACGCCCAGCGCGGGCGCGTGATGAGCACGCAATTCATGTTCCAGCGCGTTGCCGGCGGCATCGGCACGATCCTGATCGGCGCGGCGGCGGAGCATACCGGCTTGCGATTGCCGATGCTGGTGGCTGTGGTGCTGGCCTGCGCTGCCTGGGGCGTGGCCTTCGCAAACCGCAAACGCATCGCGGCGACGTTCCGGCAGCCGGTTTAAGCCGGCGCGAATGTATCGGCCGCGATCCTAGACACCGCAGACGCCGCCGCCATCCACCGGCAGCAGGGCGCCGTTGACGGCACCGGCGATAGGCGAGGCGAGGTAGAGGATGGCGGCGGCCACTTCTTCCGGCCGCGCCATGCGCTTCAGCGGCGAATAATCGGCGGCGGCCTGGAGATAGGCGGCGGCATCGCCCGAGGCCTTGGCGGTCTCGTGGATCATGTCGGTATCGACATTGCCGGGGCAGACGGCATTGACGCGGACGCGGCGCGCGAGTTCGATCGCCAGGGCGCGGGTCAGATTGGCAACACCGCCTTTGGCGGCGGAATAGACCGGGCTCTTGCTATAGCCCATGAGGCCGGCATCCGAGGCGACATTGACGACGACGCCGTCTTCCGCTGCGCTCAACACAGGCAGGGCGGCCTGGATGCAGAAGAAGGTGCCGGCGAGATTGACCTCCAGCGTCTCGTCCCAGTGATCCTGGTCCACCTCTTCAATGGGCACTTCGGCGAAGATGCCGGCGGAATTGACCAGGATGTCGAGACCGCCCAAAGCCGTCATCGCTGCCCCGACCACAGCGACGCAATCGGCGCGGCGGCCGATGCGGCCGATGGCCGGCAGGAATCCCTCCTTGCCGTAGCGTGCGATAAAGGCGTCATAGGAGGCGAGGGAGCGGGCACCGATGGCGACGCGTGCGCCTTCATCGCGGAAAGCCAAAGCCGTTGCCGCGCCGATCCCCCGGGCTCCGCCGGTCACCAGCACTTTCCGATCCTTGAACCGCATGCGACGCTCCTGAAAAGTTTATGGCCGGGCCATCATGTTCCGTCTGGAACGGCCCGGCCAGTATGTTCAAGACAATGGGTTCAAGACAATCTGCGATCAGACGCCGAGATCGCCTTTGACGGCGGCGAGGCCCGGCTTGCCATCCAACGTGCTGACGCCGGCCAGCCATTTATCCAGCATCTCGGGATGGGCCTTGATCCAGGCATTGGCGGCTTTGTCCGGCTTCTCGCCCTTGTCCAGGATCTTGCCCATGATCTCGTTTTCCATCTGCAGGGTGAAGGTCAGCTGGGTCAGCAGCTTACCGACATTGGGGCATTCCTGCGCATAGCCCTTGCGGATATCGGTATAGATGGTGGCGCCACCGAAATTCGGCCCGAACCATTTATCGCCGCCGGTCAGATAGGTGAGCTGGTAGTTGCTGTTCATCGGATGCGGTTCCCAGGCCAGGAACACGATCGGTTCCTTCTTGGCGACCGCCTTTTCGACCTGCGAGAGCATGCCCTGTTCCGAGGATTCGATGACCTTGAAGCCCTTCAGGCCGAAATCGTTCTGGCCGATCATATCCATGATCATGCGGTTGCCGTTATTGCCGGGCTCGATGCCATAGATCTTGCCCTGCAGCTTGTCCTTGAACTTGGCGATATCGGCGAAATCCTTCAGCCCTTGATCGGCGACATAGCTCGGCACCGCCAGGGTGTATTTGGCGCCTTCCAGGTTGACGCCCAGGACATCGATGGAGTTGTCGTCGAGATAGGGCTTGCGATCGGCTTCCATGCTGGGCTGCCAATCGCCGAGATAGACGTCGATCTGCTTGTTCTTCATCGCCGCATAGGTGATGGGGATCGACAGCACATCGGTATGCGGTTCATAGCCGAGGCCCTTCAGCAGCAGCGAGGCGACGGCGGTGGTCGAGGTGATATCGGTCCAGCCGACATCGGAAAAGCGCACGGCCTTGCAACTGGCCGGATCGGCGGCATTGGCGGCGGATACGCAAGCGGTATTGGCGATGATCGTCGCCACGAAAGCGGCGGCGAAGCCTGTCACTCCCTTGATCATGGGTCTCCCTTTCCCATTCCTCCCGGCCGCTGCCGGCGGCCACGGACTTACGCCGTTGACGGCGTCTGTTCATTGGGCGCGTGTCACGGGGTTACCGCGTCGCGCCGGTATCGGCTGGTTCAGTTGCGGTAGTCAGGCTCCTCCTGATCCAGGATGGCCTTGACCTCGCGCAGATGGTCGAAAGACAGGATGGTGTAATCGGCCCATTGGCTGGCCGTCAGCTTGGCGACATTCTCCGAGACCACGCGCAATTTGCGGCCGCTGGCATAACAGGTCATCAGCGTCTCGGCCGCGCGCTCGAAGTAATACAGCTCGTCGAAGGCCTCGGCCACGCTGGGGGCGGCGACCAGCACGCCGTGATTGCCCATCAGCAGCACCGTCTTGTCGCCTAGCATCTTGGCCAGCCGGTCGCCCTCGTCATCGGAGAGGGCCATGCCGCCGAACGCATCGTCGGTGGCGACGCGGCCATAGAAGCGCATGGTGTTCTGGTCGATCGGCAGCATGGTGCTGTCCTCGAGGGCGGAGAGCGCCGTCGCGTATTTCGGATGCAAGTGCATGATGCAGCGCGCCTGGGGCAGCAGCGCATGCAGGCGGGCATGGATGTACCAGGCGGTGGGGTCCGGCGCATTGGGCCGTGCCGTGGTTGCCTTGTCATTGGCATCGAGCAGCAGCAGATCCCCGGCGCGGATGCGGGAGAAATGCATGCCGCGCGGATTCATCAGGAAACGCGAGCCGTCGGCGGAGACGGCGACGCTGAGATGATTGGCGACCGATTCATGCATGTTCAGCCGGGCGAACCAGCGGAAACAGGCGGCGAGATCGATGCGCGCCGCCTCGATATCCGTCTCGGCCTCGGCACTCGGCACCCTGTGAAGCTGTGCTGTGATCATCACGCGGTTCTCCCTTAACGCTGGGCTCGTTCCCAGTTGTCGTGAATCCAGACCGGCGCCTCGTCGACCGGCAGCGGCGCATGGCCGCGGATCATGTCGCTGGCCTTCTCGGCGATCATGATGGTCGGCGCATTGGTATTGCCGCTGACGATGGCCGGCATGACCGAGGCATCGACCACGCGCAGATTGCTGAGGCCGTGCACCTTCAATTCGCTATCGACCACCGACAAGGGATCACCGGCCGATCCCATCTTGCAGGTGCCGACCGGGTGATAGCAGGTCTCGATGGCACGCCGCGCCCAGGCATCCAGGGCGTCATCGGATTTGACGTCGATGCCGGGAAAGATCTCGTCGCCGGCGAAAGGCTGCATCGCCTTTTGCGCCAGCACCTCGCGGGTCAGGCGGATGCCTGCGCGCATATCGGCGCGGTCGCGCGGATCGGCCATGTAGTTGAAGAGGATCGCGGGCGGCTGCTTCGGATCGGCCGAGCGCGCCTTGACATGGCCGAGGCTTTTCGGGCGCATCAAGTCGAGATGTACCTGGAAGGCATGTTCCGGCACGCTGTCGACCGAGCCCGGCTTGACCGCCAGCGGCATGAAGGTGAGCTGCAGGTCGGGATGCTCGATGCCGGGCTGGCTGCGAATGAAGGCGCCGGCCTCGAAATGATTGGTGGAAGCCGCGCCATGCTTGGTCAGGAACCAGCGCAAACCGGTCAGGTATTTGCGCGGCGCCCGCGTCACCGGGTAGAGCGTAACCGGCTGCTTGCAGCGATGCTGGATGACGACATCGGGATGGTCGTTGAGATTCTCGCCGACACCCGGAAGCTCATGGCGCAGCTCGATGCCAAGTCCACGCAGATGGTCCGGCGCGCCGATGCCGGAAAGCTGCAGGAGCTGCGGCGTGTTGATGGCGCCGCCGCTGACAATCACCTCTCGTTCGGCGCGGGCATGATGGCGCGTCTTGCCGAGAGCATAATCGACGCCGATGGCCCGCTTGCCCTCCAGCACGATGCCCAAGGTGAGGGCGCCAGTGACGACGGTGAGATTGGGCCGGCCGAGTGCCCGCGCGAGATAGCCGCGCGCGGCACTCCAGCGCTTGCCGTCGCGGGTGGTGCGGTCGATGGCGCCGAAGCCTTCCTGCTGCCGGCCGTTGACATCGGGCGTATAGGGATAGCCGGCCTCGATACCCGCCTGAATGAAGGCCGAGCAAAGCGGCGAGCCGGCCACATCGGGCCGTGAGACGAAGAGCGGGCCATCGCCGCCGTGATAGCGGTCGCCGCCCTGCTGATGCCGTTCCGCCCGCTTGAAATAGGGCAGCAGCTCGGCATAGCTCCAGCCGCGGCAGCCGGCTTGCGCCCAGTTGTCGTAATCGCGGGCATGGCCGCGGATATAGACCATGCCGTTGATCGAGGACGAGCCGCCCAGCACGCGGCCGCGCGGATGGGTGAGGCGGCGGTTGTCGAGATGGGGTTCCGGCTCCGACTGATAGGACCAGTTGAAGCGCGTCGAAGAGAGCAACTGCCCCATGCCCGAGGGCATGTCGATCTGCCAGCTTTTATCGACAGGTCCCGCTTCCAGCAGCAGCACGCGGCAATCGGCATCTTCCGTCAGGCGGGAGGCCAGCACGCAGCCGGCCGATCCCGCGCCGACAATGATGTAATCGTAGTCGGCCCCCTTCATCACGGGCGGATCGCCTGATAGCAGAGCTTGTGGAAGTGATGCACCAGATGTTCGCTCTGATTGCTCTCCTCCGCATCGATGAGATAACGACCCTGATCGAAGCCGAAGGAATGCAGGCCCTTCTGGTTGCTGACATTGAGCTGGATGTCTTCCGGCCCAAGTTCCTTGTTCATCCAGTCGATGGCGGCCTTGGTCAGAGCCGGCGTCTCGCGGTTGGCGGGCGCGTAATAGCCGAAGCGCAGCAGCGAGGTTTCCGGCCCCAGCGGGATCATGATGAAGGTGCTCACCATGTCGCAGAAGGGGAAACAATAGAAGGTCGTGTTGGGCCATAGGCCGATATTGAAGAACCAGTCGGTCTGCCAGGTGGCGCCCTCGATCGGCAGGCCATAGGCCTTGGTGGCACCGGCATTGGGCGGGGCCATATAGGTCCACCAATCGCCATATTGCGTTAGGCGATAGGCGCTGAAATCGATCAGCGAGGCGAGATGCTTGTGCACCGGTCCGGAGAGATCGAAGTGATAGCCTTCGATCGAGTTTTCCTGAATGACCTTCCAATTGGCCGGCACGATGACATCGACTTCATCGACCAGGCGCACATTGTCGAGATCGGGCAGGAAGTGGCGCATTTCGGCTTCGGCGCTGCCATATGTGCCGCCGGCACCCATCTCGGCGACCGGCTTGGCATCGTCGTCCAGATTGACGAAGACGAAGCTGGCATAGATCTCGACGCGCACCGGCTTCAGGCCGTAGAGCGTCTTGTCGAAATCCTTCAGGCAATCGGAACGCGGCGCCGAACGCAAGGCGCCGTCCATGCCGTAGCACCAGGAATGATAGGGGCAGCGGATGACGGCGGGGATCTTGCCGCGCCGCTCGGTCATCAAGCGGTTGCCGCGATGCTGGCAGACATTGTGAAAGGCGCGAATCTGACCGTCGCGCCCGCCGATGACGATGACGCTCTGTTCGAAGATGTCCTGGGTGATGTAGCTGCCCGGTTCCTTGAACTCGTTCACATGGCCGATCACATGCCAGGACTTGAAGAAGATTTCGCGTTTCTCTTCTTCGAAGATGCCGGGATCGAAGAAGAAACGCGAGGGCAGGGTCCGTGCCTGGTCGCGGTCGCTCTGATCCCAACTGGTCTTCTTCATCTGCATGGTCATTCGTCTCCCCATCGCGGTCGGATGCCGGGCCGATGCATATCTGCGGCCCCGGCGCATTGATCTGGCTCAAGTTTCTTTGGTTATCCTGGGCGCTGGAACGGCCGGGATCGGTTGTCAGGCGTCGCCCGGAAGTCGTTTTACGTCAGATGCTGGACTTGGGTTAGGCAATTGATGTCGCGGGATAAATCGTGAAAATCAAAATGCCCTTCGGGATTCGGACTTTTACCATCTGATGAAAAGCGTCAAGTTAAGGACGTTATTCGTCAAATGAAGAGCGGCAACCGCGTGCAAATTCTTCCAATGGAACAGCATCCTTATCGCCTCGCTTTCGTCGTCCTGCCGGATTTTTCCAATCTCGGTTTGGCGCTGGCGGTCGAGCCGCTTTTCGTCGCCAACTGGCTGTCGCAGCGGCCGCTGTTTCAATGGTCGGTCTTGTCGGTCGACGGTCTCTCGGTGCGCAGCAGCAGCGGCTTGCGCGTGCCGGCGGATGGCGCCCTCGGCGAGACGGCGGAGTTCCAGACGGCTTTCGTGCTGGCGAGCTTCAATGTGAAGCAGCATGCCGAGGATCAGCGGGTGACCGGCTGGCTGCGGCGGATGTCGCGCTTCGGCGTCGAATTGGGGGCGATCGAAACCGGCAGCGAGATCCTGGCGGCGGCGGGCCTGCTGGACGGCCATGCGGCCGCCGTGCATTGGGACAATCTGGACGGCTTCCGCGAACGCTATCCCAAGGTGGAGGCCGCGGCACAGCTTTATACGATCGAGCGCGGCCGCCTGACCTGTGCCGGCGCCACAGCGATTCTCGATATGATGCTGAGCTGGATTGCGGCGCGGAGCGAAAGCGGCTGGGGCGAACGCAGTCTGGCCGGCGAAGTCGCGCAGCATCTGCTGATGAGCCGCCAGCGTCCGCCGGGGCAGGAGCAGGGGGCGCCGGAGATCGACCGGGATGCGATCTCCAACCGCGCGGTGCAGCAGGCCTTGACGATCATGCAGGAGACGGTCGAGGAGCCGATCAGCTGCGGCGAACTGGCACGGCGCATCGGCCTCTCGCAACGGCAGCTGCAGCGGCATTTCCAGCATCATCGCGGCAAGACGGTGGCGCGGGAATATCTGCTGCTGCGCCTGGCGAAGGCGCATAAGCTGCTGCAGCAGACCGACCTGCCGGTGACCGAGATCGCCGTCAGCGCCGGCTTCGCCTCGCTGGAAAATTTCTCGCGCACCTACCGGCAGGTCTTCGGCTGCTCCCCCAGCGCCGACCGCCAGCAATCGATCTCCGCACCCGTGTTCCGCTATCGGAAGGGCGAAGCGGGTTCGTGAGAGAGGGACGGATTGCAAAGGCGACACGGCCTCGGACGCGCGGAGATGCAGCGGAAGATGTTTCTGCCGGCTTATCAAGCATCTGGTTTTTTTGCTTATATGGCCGATAACAAATCGATTTGATTAATCAAACTGGTATCGTGGTGTTGTTCTCAGGGGAGTCAGCAATGATCAAGGCGCGTCCGTTCAACTTTCCCTATGACGGTCGATTGATTCCAGCGCAAACGGCGCTGCTGGTAATTGACCTGCAGACGGATTTCCTGTCGGAAACCGGCTATTTTGCCAAGCGCGGTTATGATCCGTCGCCGCTACGGGCCATTGTTCCGACCGTCAATGCGGTGATCAAAGCGGCGCGGCGTGGCGGTTGCCTTGTCATCCACACGCGGCAAGGATATCGCGCCGACATGGCTGATATGACGCCCTATGAAAAGTGGCGGCGGCGGCGTAGTGGATTGGAGGGAACCGACATCCTGCTCCGTTCCAGCCCCGGCTTTCAGATCGATCCGGACGTCGACGTTGATTCTGCCGACCTTATCGTCGACAAAACCTGCAATGGCGCCTTCACCTATACCGAGCTGGAGCACGTGCTGCGCGCCCAGGGCATCACGCATCTGCTCTTCACCGGCTGCACGACCGATGTCTGCGTCCATACCACGTTGCGCGAGGCCTGTGACCGCAACTTTCAATGCCTCACCATCGAGGATGGCTGTGCCAGCGGCGATCGGCGCGCGCATGAAGGTGCCTTGCATATGATCACCGTGGAAGATGGCATCTTCGGCACGGTGGGCCAATCGACGGATGTCATCGCGGCACTGGAGCAGTTTGTGGAAAAACACACCGCGCACGACCAGGTCTCGTCATAGGTCGATCACCACGTCGCTTGTGGGCTGGCTGCAGCAGATCAGCACGGCGCCGTCGGCAGGCGGCTCGACCGGGTCTGGCTCGTATCTGACAGCGCCGCCGACGAGCCCCGTCTCGCAACTGTGGCAGACCCCCGTGCGGCACGACCATCTCACGGGGACATCGCAGGCCTCGGCAAGCTCGAGAAGGCTATGGAACCCTGCGCCCCAACGGACGGCGAGGTTGCTCCTTGCGAAGGATACCAGCGGCCCCGTGCCCTCGGGCCCGTCCGGCAGGTGTGGTGGTCGGCCCGGACCCGAGACCACGCCCGGCGTCCGGGACGGCGCCGATCCGAAAAGCTCGGTATGGACGCGATTGACGGCAACTCCCCAGGCCGCAAGGCCGGCGGTGAGATCGCTCATGAAGGCGGGCGGCCCGCAGAGATAGAAGTCGGCCTCGCGCGGCACGTGCAGTTCCTGAAGCACGGCCATGTTCAAGCGTCCGGGCGCATCGAAATCGAGACCCGGCCGGTCCGTGGGACGAGGGGAGCTGTAGCGGATATGGCTATGGCTGCGCGGAAGAGCCTGAAGAAGCGCTCGCGTCTCCGCGGCAAACGGATGCTCGCCGCCATCCCGCGCGCCGTGGATCCACCAGACCTCTCTCGGCGACGCATCGGCGGCCAAGGCGTGAAGCATGGCGAGTACGGGAGTGACGCCGATACCGGCGCTCAGAAGGACGACGGGGCCGTCGCCTGACCCGAGTGTGAAGCCTCCGCGCGGTGCGCTCACGCCGAGCACATCGCCAATCTGGAGGTGAGTCTCGATGTAAGTCCCGGCCGCACCATGGGTTTCCCGCTTGATGCTGACGCGATAGCGAGCCTCGCTTAGTTCACCCGACAGCGAATAGCTGCGCAGCAGAGCCGGCGCATCGGGCGCTGGTCCTAGCCGGAGCACGACGAACTGACCGGGCAGTGCGGTCGCCAGAGGGTGCCCATCCGTGGGCTCGAGCATCAGCGAGGTCACGTTGCTGCTCTCACGGTTGATACGGGATACCCGCAGCGGGCGGAACCCTGCCCATGCCGCAGGCGGGCCGGCCGCCGGAGCGAGCCCGGGATTGCCCGTCACCGCCCCGTCTCCCTCCGCGCGTTCGAGCAACGCCTGGAAAGAGGCACGCCAGCCGGCGCTCAGCGCAGGGATGCGCAACGCCTGCTCCAGCTGGCTCCTCGGATGACCGGGCAGGTACAACAACGCATTGATCTCGGCGACGGTCATGCGCACGGGACTTGCCGCGACCTGCACGATCTCGTCACCGGCTTCGACCTCTCCCTCCTCAAGGACGCGCAGGTAGAAGCCGGGTCTGCCATGTGCGACGAGTAGCGCGGCCATCTGCGGCTCGTCCATGCGGATGCCGACCCGATAGCAGGTGACGCGCGGCTGTGTCACTTCAAACACCGCGCCCCCGATCCGATAGCGATCGCCGATGCATACCTCGTCGTCGGACAGCCCCTCGACGGTGAAATTCTCCCCGAACTGTCCATAGCTGAAGTCGCTGCGGCCGAGCTGGCTTTGCCAATGGCGATAGGAGTCGATCTGATAGACAAAGACGGCCCGATGCTCGCCGCCATGCCCCGCCAGATCCCCTTGACCATCACCGTCGATGTTGAGGCGCCGCGCCATACATCGGCCGCGAACGGGTGCCTTCCAGACGGCGGTATGCACCGTCTTTCCGTGCCACGCAATATCGCGCGGCAGTCCCACGTTGACCGAAAGCAAATGAGCCATCACGTCCTTCCCACCTGCCGCTGAGACGGATGGTCATGGTATGCGGGTGATGTCGCAATTACCAGATCCTTGCCGAACAAGCTGCTCGGCGTTCGGCGTATAAATGACCCTCGTGGCCTAGCTGGCGGGGTCCGGAAGAGCTTCGATCAGGGTGAAGGGCGTCGGATCGGCCGCCAGCCTCGCCGCCACGACACGGCCGGAGGCGTCGGCGCCGCACACAATGTAATCGACTCTCGTTTTGAGATCTGCTGCGAGCTTTTGCCGGTTCACGCTGACGCGCGCCGCGACGTCTTCCTGCACCTTGCCCCCTGATGCCACTGCGTCATTTCCGGGAACCGCATCCGCTCAGAAGGAGGCGCAGGACCGGGAAAAGACCAGACCCACGGATTGCTGGTGGAACTGCTGTTTATAGGCGCTGCGTATTTCCGACAGGCGCTCAAGCGTGATACGCGTCTCCGGTGCGATGATGCGGACCACGAAACTGTCTTCCTTCCCGACCTGTCCGGTCGATGGATCTCGCCACTGACCATACGTCTCCCACATCGTGAGGCCTTCCGGGAAACGCGGCGTCACCACATCGGCCAGAAACGACGCTTGCTCCGCTGGCGTTACGGGCGCACGCCCCGCGATATCACGGCCGAAGAACAAATCGGCCTGCATCTGATAGCTTCCATCAACGGACTTGCATGACTTGCCGCCCGTATCTTCCGTAAGATGGGTACAAGCTGCGATCAGGGGCAGGCAAATCAACATAGAAACCGGTAATGCGCGCATGGCCACTCCCAATGTTAGAATGTCAGAAGGGATCGACGCGGATAGTCCGCCGTCTTCCAGACTCTATTTTCGGAGATTCAATTTCACTCGACTGTTGAACTTCTAAATCAGAACGTCGCCATCTCTAAACGACCTTTCGGCTACAATCGTCATAACCGCCGCTACGCCGGCGCCATGCCGTGCACATCATATCCGAGAAATTTTTCACACGCTTATCGGCGAGCGGGACGGGCTCGACGCCGGCTACATCGGTAACGTTATTCTCCCCGCTCCGACATAATGACGTAATAAGCACTTGCGCAATTTGCAGGCTGATGATCCGTCAGCGCTTTCCTGTCAGCCGATCATCAACATCGACAGACGGGCTGCGGATCGCAGGCGATCGTCGGATCCGCGCCCGGATCATCAATGACGCGATCATCAATGAATGGCAATTCACGGAGATGGTGATGTCACATACTTTCATCGGGAAGCAGGCCGTTGTCATCGGTGCCGGCATGGGCGGATTAGCGGCCGCGGCGGCGCTTGCCAATCACTTTGAACACGTGACCGTCCTGGAACGCGGCGAGTTGCCGGTGCATCCCAAATCTCGCACAGGAACGCCGCAGGACCGGCACCTGCATGCCTTGCTGGCGGGTGGCCTGCGTGCGGTCGATGCGTTGCTGCCCGGCATCGGGGAAGACCTGCGCCGTGCCGGCGGCGTCCAGGTCGAGGCCGGACGGGACGTCCGTTACGAATTTCCCGATTGCGATCCCATGCCGCGGCCGGATCGCGACTACGAGATATATTTGATGACCCGTCCGCTGCTGGAATTCACGGTGCGGCAGCGTGTCGTGCAGAAGAACAATGTCACCTTCCGGCAGAATTGCCGGGTGTTCGAGATCCTCCCGGCAAATGACGGCGGTGCTGCCGCCGGCGTTCGATACGAGACCGATGGCGACGTGCAGCACAGATTGGCGGCGGATCTTGTGGTCGATGCCTCGTCGAGCGGCGCCCTGACCCGCGCTTTCCTGCGCGCGATCGGGAGGCCGCTTCCCGAGGAGACCGTCATCGGCGTCGATATCGGCTATGCCACCGCCACCTATGTCTTTCCGCCAGGGGCGGTGCCCAGCTGGCAGGCGGCCGTCACCTTTCCGGTGGCGTCGGAAAGCGGCCGCGCCGGTTATCTCGTCCGCACTGAAGGGAACCGATGGATCCTGGCGCTGAGCGGCCGCCACGATGACAAGCCCCCTGCCGAGCCGGACGCCGTCCTGGACTATATCCGGAATCTCCGGACGCCCACCCTCTATAACGCGATCAGGCAGGCAAAGCGGGAAGGGGAGATCCTGCGGTTCGGGCTTCAGCAGAGCGTCTGGCGGCATTTCGACCGGCTCGGCCCCTTTCCGCGCGGCCTGCTGTCGATCGGCGATGCGATCTGCCGTTTCAATCCCGTCTATGGCCAGGGGATGAGCGTCGCCAGCCAGGAAGCGCAGCTCCTCAATGACATGTTGCGGCAGCGGGCCGACGAAGCGGACCCGTTGGACGGGTTGGGCGAGGCTTTCTTCGCCGCCATCCAGCCGCTGATCCGCGCGCCATGGGATATGTCGGCCGTGCCGGATTTCGCCTATCCCGATACCAGCGGCGAGCGCCCGGCGGATTTCGAGGACGCGATGGCCTTCACGTCCGGCCTTTATAGACTGGCGTTCCGGGACCCCGTCATCCGCCGCCTGATCATGGAGGTCCAGCACCTCCTGCGGCCCCCGAGCATCCTGCAGGACCCGGCGCTGGTACAACGGGTCAAGGAGGAGTTGGCCAAGGCGGCCTGATGCCGCGGCCGACAGGGCTGTCTTCCGCTACCGAACGGCAAGGCGGCCCGATCGCCTGCTACATCCGTAACACCATTCTTCCTCTCCGCAATGATGGCGTAACGCGCGCAAGCATAGCTTTCAGCGTGGCAGTCGTGAACGTGCTGTTGGCTTCCTGGTGGTCACCGGCCTCGTACCACGACAACCTGCGGAAAAGCATTCACGGAGAGATAACGATGGCTAAATCTTTCATCGGCAGGCAGGCAGTCGTGATCGGTGCCGGCATGAGCGGATTGGCGGCCGCGCGAGCCCTTGCCGATCACTTCGAAAAGGTCATCGTGCTGGAACGCGGCGAGTTGCCCGCGACACCGGCGCAACGCACGGGGACGCCGCAGGATAGACATCTGCATGGGCTGCTGGTCGGCGGCCTGCATGCCCTTGGCGCGCTGCTGCCGGGTTTCGGGGAGGATGTCCATCGGGCCGGCGGCGTCCCGATGCAGGCCGGGATGGATATCCGTTATGAGGTACCTGGCTGCGATGCCATGCCCCAGCGCGATTTCGGCATGCAGGCTTACGGGCTTTCGCGGCCGCTGCTTGAGTTCACCCTGCGGCGGCGCATCGGCCAGCAAGCCAATATCACCCTGCGTCAGCATTGCCGCGTGCTTGATATCTTGCCGGCGCCAGACGGGATCAGGGCCAGCGGCGTCCGATACGACACCGCGGCGGGAAATCGCGAGACGCTGGCGGCGGATTTCGTCGTCGATGCTTCCTCAAGCGGTTCGCTTACCCTGGCCTTTCTTCGCTCCATCGGCCAATCGGTTCCCGAGGAAACCGTCATCGGCGTCGATATCGGCTATGCCACCGCGCTCTATACTATCCCCGAGGATGCCACCCCTGACTGGAAAGGCGTAATCACCTTTCCGAAGGCGCCGGAAAACAGCCGCGCCGCTTATCTGATACCGATCGAGGATGATCGCTGGGTCCTGACGGTCAGCGGCCGGCATGGCGACCGCCCGCCGGCGGAAGAAGAGGCGTTCCTCGCCTTCGTCCAGCATCTCAGGATGCCGACGATCTATAATGCCATCAAGCAGGCCAAGCGGCAGGGCGAGATCATGCGGTTCGGCTTTGTCGAGAGCGTGTGGCGGCATTTCGAGCGCCTCGATTCGTTCCCGCGCGGCCTGCTGCCGATCGGCGATGCGATCTGCCGCTTCAATCCCGTCTATGGCCAGGGGATGAGCGTCGCCGTTCAGGAGGCGCATCTCCTGCATGAGGTATTGCGGATACGGGCCGGCGATGCGGACCCGCTTGCCGGATTGAGCCAGGCCTTTTTCGCCGGAGCCAAGACGTTGATCGAGTCCCCCTGGGCGATATCGGCCTTGCCGGATTTCGTTTTTCCGGAAACCCGGGGCCAGCGTCCCGCGGATCTGGCCGACGGGCTCAACTTCACTGCCGGGCTGAACAGACTGGCGTTCCGCGATCCGGATGTCCATCGTCTGCTGATGGAGGTTCAGCATCTCGTGAAACCGTATGGCAGTCTGCGCGACCCGGCGCTGGTGGAGCGTGTGCAGGCGGAACTGGCCGCAGCGGCGGCGTGACGATCAGCCGTATTTGACCAGCAGCCGGATCGTCTCCTCGGGCTTCGTCAACATGCAGGAATGGCCGGTATCGATGGTATCGGTTCGCACCTTCGGATCCGTCTTCATCGTCTCCAGGAAGGCATCGAAGGCTGCGGGCGTGTTGGCCGTGCAGCGGATATAGGCAATCGGTTTATCCGGCCACTGCGTCAGCGCCTTGACCGGCTGATAGACGGTCCGCCACGACTGACGGACCAGCCTTGGCGTGACGAAGTCGAGATGTGCCGGATCGCTCAGACCCAGCCGCTCGAAGGGCAGCGGGGGCAGCAGGCCATCCGCTTCCTTGACCTTGTCCCAGGCGGCCCGGGTCGCCGGAGGCACATAATCGACCAGGGCCTTGCCGTTCGCCGGCACGAAGGCATCGAGATAGATCATCGCCTTGATTTTCTCGGGGATGCGGGCGAGCACGCCGGTGATGACCATGCCGCCATAGCTCCAGCCGACCAGCGTGACATTCGTCAGGCCTTCCATCTCGATATGGGCAACCACGTCCTCGATATGCGTGTCGAGGTCGATATGGCCGCCGATATGACGGCGTTCGCCGAGCCCCGTCAGCGTCGGCGTGGTGACCTCGTGACCGATGGCACGCAGTCCGGCGGCGACATCGCGCCAGACCCAGCCGCCATGCCATCCGCCGGCAATCAGCACATAGGTATGGGATGCGTGATTTGTCATGGAATGAACCTCTTTCGGGAAGGACAATGAACCGGCTGGCATGACGCGAGTTGGCATGACTCGGTTCGAACGGAGCGGGGAGAATGATATGTGTGGGTGCGAAAACGCGGGATGAGACGAAGGGCAGGCAGGAAAATCAGAGACAAGAAAATCTCAAGCAAGGAGGTCAGGTAAACACCGGGGCGGCCCGTGGTCAAATGACAAAAAGTGGTCGAATGACGAAAGGACATCATGTCGCGACCGATGATCCGGCTGGTCGGAACGGCGATCTCGCCCGCCTTATTGCTGCATTGCTGCGCATGTCCGGTGGCACCGATGCGGCGCAGGCGATAGGATGGCATCCGATGAAGATGACGAGGGCAGGAGCGCGGCGGATGACGGTGCTGATGGGTAAGGTGGCATTGGTGACGGGCGCATCGCGCGGTATCGGCCGCGCCGTGGCGCTCGCTCTGGCGGCGGCGGGCTGCGATGTGGCGGTGAATTATCATCGCGCCGCCGACGAGGCCGAAGCCGTCTCGGCCGAGATCGGCAAGCTCGGCCGGCGTGCCGTAGCGCTACAGGCGAATGTCGCCGATGCAAGCGAGGTCGAGCGCCTGGCCACGGTGGCGGAACAGGTGCTGGGGCCGATCGATATCCTGATCAACAATGCCGGCATCGGGCGGCGCCAGCCATTGGAGGAGATCACGCTGAGTGATTGGGAGGAGATTCTGCGGGTCAATCTGACATCGAGCTTCCTGGTCACCCAGGCGGTGTTGCCCGGCATGCGCCAGCGGCGCTGGGGACGCATCGTCATGATCTCATCGGTGGCGGCGCAACTGGGCGGCGTCATCGGGCCGCATTACGCCGCCAGCAAGGCGGGGCAGATCGGCCTGATGCATTCCTATGCCGCGCTGCTGGCGAAGGAAGGCATCACCGCCAATGCCATCGCCCCGGCCTTGATCGAGACGGATATGGTGACCGGCAATCCCGCCTTGCAGCCCGACCGGATTCCGGTCGGACGCTTCGGCCGGGTGGAAGAGGTGGCGGAGATCGTCGTCATGCTGGCGCGCAACGCCTATGTCACCGGCCAGACCATCAATGCCAATGGCGGCTGGTATATGAGCTGATCTCAGCGCGGCTTTATCGCCGGCTGTCCGTCGATGGGCCACCACTTCCTGATGAGACCGTCTATCGCCAGCGGTCCTGCACCGCCCAAGACGAGGGCCGCGAGGCAGGCAAGATACAGAAGATCGGTTTCATAGCCCGGCGGCCCGAACTGCGCGCCGGCGGCGGTGACGGCCTGAAGCTTGATCGAGCTGAAGCCGTAAGGGAGATGCACGGTGAACATGGCCACCAGGAGAACCGCAGCCATCGGCAGACTGACCAGCGGCAGGAACGCGCCCAGAATGACGGCCAGCCCGCCGAATATTTCGATCAGGATGGTGGCCCATGCCATCAAATGCGGTTCCGGCACACCGATCGCCTGCAGGATGGTGGTAAAGGAATCGGAACCCCTGGCCAGCTTCGCGAAACCATGCTCCATGAAGCCATATCCGACGATCAGGCGCAGCGGAATGGGCGCCCAGCGGTGAAGCGGAAGCCGACTTAATAATTGACGGGTAATGTCGCCGAGTCTTTCCCGATGTTGAGCTGACTGGCTGTTCATGCCGAATAACCTCCACTCTCTGCCGCTCTCTGCCGCGATGCCGGAGCCGCTCTCGATTGCGAGGACGAGCATCACTCCCGCTCCTGATCATTCGCGCGGACGCTTGCCTTGGTTACGGGCACTTGTCTGTGATTTACTTGGACGTGCGCTGCAACCGGTCGTCTTTTGCGCGATTCACTGGCGCCGGCGAACGACCGTTACTTGAAACCCGCGTCATGCCGACATCGCCGTTCGCCCCTTTCGGGGCGCGTGGATTTTGCTGCTAACGCGCCAGCCGCTGCAGACGCTCAAGAGTCGGGAAGAGATCGCTCGGTTCCGGGCGATGCGTGTAATCGGGATTGACTTCGCCATAGGCGATGATGCCGTCCGGGGCAATCACGTAGCGGGCCGGTATACCGGCATCGCCGGCGGACCTCGCCGGCCATCCCATCATCATGGGGCTGGTCGGCGCGACCACGGGAGCCTGGTCCTTCGAGCACGATGGCAAAACAGTATCGTTTCGTGCCGAAGGCCGCCTGACCATCAATCTCAATGAAGGCGCGACGGCTGCCGCCGTTGCCGGTCTGGGTATCATCTCCACAGGCCTTTGGGAGTGCCGGGCGGAGCTTGCCAGCGGCGCGCTCGTTCGGATCCTGGAAGATGGCGCCGGCTCAAGTCCACGCAGTCTTTCCCGCGGGCCGCGCCGCAAAGCGGGCCGCCCGGGTTTTCGTCGACTATCTGATCGGTGAATTCCGCCGAGTCGAGATGGACGCGAAAAATAATCCCGGTTGAAGCATCTTCAAAAGCGGTCATGGCGCGGCGGTGTCCGTTAATCGGTGTGTTCTGCATCCGGGCGTTGTAAGTTGCCTGATCTGGTGCTGCGAAACCACCGCTCGAAATGGCGGGATTGCGCTTCGCCACCCCGCATCAAGGCCAGGGCTGTGCGCATCGTAATAGCTTGTGCGTTCCTTGCCGGGGAGGGCTGATAGATGAGCAGCTTGCGGGCTGGTGGAACCATGCATCATCACCGGCCAGGCAACCATTGCGTGCCGAACCGGCATCCGATGGTTTAAGGCCGGGCGAAACCTGCAACCCTTACGGTATTCGTAATGTTCTGTTAAGATTTCCTGCCTAGCTTTATAGTGTCTCATTGCGGTTGGTCCTAATCGGGGCTTTCCGGACAGTCTGGGACGTCATGGATCGCTATATGGGCCGGTATCGGCGCGTCGGCGGCCGGCATGCCGGCAGCGGACGCCGCTCGTGAGAGACCGCTTGGATAACGACTGGGCCAAAAACAATAAGCTGCCACGCGGAAGGCATCGGCTGGATGGCGCAAGAACGGGTGTTGATTGCCGACGATAGCGGCGAGCTTGCGGCGCTCGGGGACGAGTTGCGTCAGGCCGGGGGCACTGTTTTCTTCGTTGCCAGCGAAGCCGAACTCGATCGCCATCTCGAGCAAGCGAGCGTCGCGCCGGACCTTGTTCTTCTCAACAGTGTCGGCAAGATCGATGCACTGGGCATCTTGCGCCGCCTGCGCGCCAATCCGCGATTCGCCGATCTGTCGATTCTGCTGGCGGTGCCGGGCACGGCGGAAGACGTCATGGCCGAGGCGATCGGTAGTCAGGCCAATGAATGCATCAGCCTGCCGCTCAACCGCGAGTTGGCGATGGCGCGGCTGCACCGCGAATTGCAGCATCACCGAACCGTGGTCGAGAGCCGCGAGCTGAACGAGCGGTTCAATCTGGTGGTGATCGGTGCCGGCGACGGCATCTGGGACTGGCGGCTGGACGATCACAGCCTGTATTTCTCGCCGCGTTTGCTGGAGCTGATGGGCTGCGCGCCGGAGGAACGTCCCACCAATATCGACGACTGGATTGCGCGGGTCCATCCCGAGGACATGGAGATGGTGAAGCGCGCCTTGCGCAGCCATCTGGAAGGCATCTCGCTGACCTTCCGCGTCGAGTGCCGGATGCGCCACCGCAACCACGCCTATCGCTGGTTCCTGATCCGCGGCGCCTCGCTGCATGACGAATACGGCAAGGTGACGCGGGTGGCGGGCTCGCTGATCGATATCAGCGAGCGCAAGCTGACCGATCCGATGACCGGCCTGCCCAACCGCCTCGTGCTCTACGACCGCATCAATCAGGCGATCCAGCGCTGCCGCCGCCGCAAGTCCGACAGCTTCGGCATCATCATGCTGCAGAGCGACCGCTACGAAGCGATGCGGGCGGCCTATGGCCAGGCCTTCTGCGACCAGGCGCAGAAACTCATTGCCGAACGCATCTCCGCCTCGCTGCGCACCACCGATACGCTGACCGTGATCAGCGAGAACACCATGTGCGTCATGGTGGATGCGATGCGCGACGATGCCGATCTGTTGCGCGTCGCGCGGCGCCTGCGCACCGCCGCCGAAGAGCCGATGACGCTGGGCGAGGAAAGCGTCATGGTGACGCTGAGCGTCGGCATGGCGGAAGGGACGGCGCTCCATCAGGGGGCGGAGGAATTGCTGAAGGATGCCACCGCCGCCCTGAACAAGGCGCGGCTGCAAGGCAGCGGCCAGGAGGCGGTGTTCGACCCGGCGTCGCAGCAGCGCTCGAAGGAAAGGCTGCGGCTGGAAGCGGATCTGCATCTCGCCATCCGGCGCGACGAGCTTCGGGTGCATTATCAGCCGATCATCGATTTCCGCACCGGTAAGCTGGCCGGGTTCGAAGCCCTGTTGCGCTGGGAGCATCCGACGCGGGGCCTGATCTCGCCGGCCGATTTCATCCCGATCGCGGAGCAGAGCGGGTTGATCGTGCCGGTCGGCAACTGGGTGCTGCGGGAAGCGACGCGCCAGGCCCATGACTGGATCACGGCGGCGAATTGCCCCGATCTTTTCGTCAGCGTCAATGTCTCCAGCCGGCAGCTCGACGGCACCGACCTGCCCGACACGGTCTGGCAGGTCCTGCAGGAGCAGGAGCTGTCGCCGTCGAATTTGCGCCTGGAACTGACGGAAAGCGCCATCATGCAGGATGTGACCGCGACCAGCGAGGTGCTGCGGCGCCTGCGCGAGATCGGCTGCGGCGTCCTGCTGGACGATTTCGGCACCGGCTATTCCTCGCTCAGCCTGTTGCAGGGCCTGCCCATCGATGCCCTGAAGATCGATCAGGCCTTCATCAAGGGCATGCGCAACGATCGTGCCGGTGTCCGCATGGTCGAGGCGATCGTCCAGCTGGCGCGGCTGTTCGATCTCAAGGTGGTGGCCGAGGGCATCGAGGACGAGCAGGATGAAAGGCTGGCCCGGGCCTGCGGCTGCGATTACGGCCAGGGCTGGTATATCGGCAGGCCGCGTTTGGCACCCGATTGCGTCGATCTGCTGCCGCAACCGCTGGCGGCGATGAACGGCTAGGTCATCGACATCGATCCGGTCGACTTGGCCGCAAGACGGCAAGCCACCGCGCCCCTATCGAAAAATTGGCGATCATAAAGAAGCCGCGGCGTAACGCATGACGGTGCAATGATCGCAGCCTGGGGCCTTGTCGCCGATGAAGGATGAGCAAAGACATTTCCGGAGGTTCCAGCGGACATCGAACCGGCCAACTCTTTGCTGCCCGTCGATAGATACCAGCGTCATCCAGTAATTCATAAATACCGAAGAGCGTCGTTCGGTGTTTTACGAGAGGCAGAGTATCATTGCCATAATAATAGTAGTACTATCGCCACTCGGTCGAGCGTCACAGATGGTTTTCATCTTGGGGGTGACGCGTTTGTTGGGATTTATTTCAGTTCAATTGGCCCAACGCGCTCAAATCCATCCTCTCAATTCAAATTAACGACGACCAGATACCCAATCAAAAATTAAGACCTGGAGGGAAACGTCAACATAAGGAGGGCGCAACATGGGACTTTTCAGTCATTCCAGGACATGGCTTGCTGCGCTTGCTGCGGGGATTTCGATCGGATGCCTGACCGGCACGCCGAGCTTCGCACAGACGCAAGAGCCGGCCAAGCCCAACATCCTCTTCATCATGGGCGATGACATCGGCTGGATGCAACCTAGCATCTATCATCGCGGCCTGATGGTCGGTGAAACGCCCAACATCGATCGCATCGCGCAGGAAGGCGCGATGTTCCTGGACTATGTCGCCATGCAGAGCTGCACGTCCGGCCGTAATGCCTTCTTCACCGGCATGTATCCGCTGCGCACCGGCATGATTCCGCCGCAACTGCCCGGCAGCCCTTCCTATTTGCGGCCCGGGACCCCGGCGCTTGCCAAGTTCCTGCTCGATCTCGGCTACAATACGGGCGAGTTCGGCAAGAACCATCTCGGCGACCACACCGAGGCTCTGCCGACGGCGCATGGCTTCCAGGAATACTGGGGCTATCTCTACCATCTCGACGCCATGCAGCAGGTGAGCTTCTCCGACATCAACAAGTCGCCGACCGAGCAAGGCGTTGCGCCGCCCTGCCGTAACACGCCGATCCCCGGCGTGCCGGAGGTATCCGGCGCCGTCGATCCGAAAACGACGGTCTGTCTGACGCCGCCGCGCCCGGTCCTGTCGTGCACGTCCTCCGACGGCACGGCGAAGAACCAGATGTGCAAGGACGAGGGCCCGCTGACCCTGGAGCGTTCGAAAACGGTCGATGAAGAGATCTCCGCCAAGGTCATCGATTTCCTCGACCGCAACGATCCCAAGAAGACCAATAAGCCGTTCTTCGTCTGGTACAATCCGGCGCGCATGCATGTCGTGACCGTGCTGTCGCCGAAATATGAGGCGATGCTGGGCGAGCGGGGCGGCAAGGACTGGGGCGTCAATGAGGCCGGCATGAAACAGATGGACGACAATATCGGCCTCGTCCTCCAGAAGCTGTCGGAGATCGGGCAGCTCGACAACACCATCGTCGTCTTCACCACCGACAATGGCGCCGAGGCGATTTCATTTCCGGACGGCGGCGTCACCCCGTTCAAGGGCCAGAAGGGCGAGGCCTGGGAAGGGGGCTACCGCGCGCCGATGGTGATCCGCTGGCCGGGCCATATCAAGCCGGGCACGGTGAAGAATCAGCTATTCGCCGCTCTCGACTGGGTGCCCACGCTGGTGGATATCGCCGGCGGGCCCAAGGGCGACGGGCTGAAGCAGGAGATCGAGGAGGGCAAGTATCCAGGTATCGTCAAGACGACGCTGGACGGTTTTGACCAGCGTGATTACCTGGAGGGCAAGACCGACAAATCGGCGCGGGACTACTTCTTCTATTTCTCCGGGTCGACACCCTCCGCGGTGCGCTACAAGAACTGGAAGATGTATTATACCATGTCGCAGCCCGGGCCGGCCGGTTGGATCCTGCCGCTCATTCCCTTCCACTTCACGCTTGTCCAGAACATCAAGCGCGACCCCTTCGAGCAGGCGGTCGGCGTCGACCAGAAGAGTGCCATGAGCATGGGCGGTGCGCTCGGCGCGCCGGCAACCGCTTTCCAATACGACTGGAACATGCTGCCGATCGGCCAGCAATTGTGGCTGGAACACCTGCTGAGCTATGAAAAGTTCCCGCCGCTGCAAGCGCCGGAAACCTACAACCTCGGTCAGATCATCGATCAGGTCAAGAAAGCCAACAACAGTCACGCGGGCGAATAGTCGCCAGAGGCACGTGATGTGACATGTGACGGCGGCGGGCGGCCGATGATGGGCGCCTGCCGGCCGCAGTCAGAACCGACCGCCGGTGCACGGCGATCTGCCGG
>LNAP01000747.1_pt1 | contig 36324 bp, 39 predicted proteins | sample 602601 | NCBI WGS metagenome assembly LNAP01 (sample SAMN02440304, study PRJNA202911) | soil metagenome | biome: Subtropical and temperate rainforests or woodlands; isolation source: soil samples (1 kg each in a 20% v/v slurry with milli Q water) were... ... | reverse complement strand
GCGTACCCCGCGCGGCAAGGGTAAAAAGGACGGCGCCTTGTATAGCGTCAAACCCGTCAACCTGATCGCCGGCCTGCTCACAGCGCTGCAGGAACGCAATGGGCTGGACACCAGCCAGGTCGATGACATTGTGCTGGGCTGCGTCACCCCGGTAGGTGACCAGGGCGCCGATATCGCCAAAACCGCGCCCATGGTGGCCAAATGGGATGTCAGCGTGTCTGGCGTGCAGATCAACCGCTTCTGCGCTTCGGGGCTTGAGGCCATCAACCTCGGCGCGATGAAAGTGCGCTCAGGCTTTGAAGACCTGGTGGTGGTTGGCGGCGTTGAGTCGATGTCGCGCGTGCCCATGGGCTCCGACGGCGGCGCCTGGGTGATGGACCCGGAAACCAACCTGAGCACCAGCTTTGTGCCGCAAGGCATTGGCGCTGATCTGATCGCCACGCTGGAAGGCTTTAGCCGCACCGACGTCGACTCCTTCGCCCTGCGCTCGCAACAAAAAGCGGCGCGTGCCAGCGCCGACGGGTCGTTTAAAAAATCGCTGATTCCGGTCACCGACCAAAACGGCATTGTGCTGCTCGACCACGACGAATTTATCCGTGGCGAATCCACCCTTGAGGGCCTTGGCGCGCTCAAGCCGAGCTTTGAAATGATGGGGCAGATGGGCTTTGACGCCACCGCCATCCGCCAATACAGCCATGTCGAGCGCATTAACCACGTGCACACGCCAGGCAATAGCTCGGGCATTGTCGACGGTGCCGCCGCCATGCTGATTGGCTCCGAAGCCAAGGGTAAAGAGCTGGGCTTGAAAGCCCGCGCACGCATTGTCGCCACTGCTGTAACCAGCACCGACCCGACCATCATGCTCACCGGCCCAGCGCCGGCCACGCGCAAAGTGCTGGCCAAGGCTGGGCTCAGCGTGGGCGATATCGACCTGTTTGAAGTCAATGAAGCCTTCGCCTCGGTGGTAATGAAGTTTATGAAAGACATGGGCGTGAGCGAAGACAAGGTCAACGTCAACGGCGGTTCCATCGCCATGGGCCACCCCCTGGGGGCGACCGGTTGCGCGATTCTCGGCACGCTGCTTGACGAGCTGGAGAAACGTAATTTGCGCTATGGCCTGGCCACCCTGTGTGTGGGCGGCGGTATGGGCATCGCCACCATCATTGAACGCATCTAAGGAGCTTTCAGAAGCTACTGCGCTCGATCAGGCTGCGTTGCAAGCCGTTTCGGAATGCTCATTGGCTACAGCCAACTGCGCTTCCTCAGCCGGCTTGCGCCTTGCCTGCTCTTCGCTCGCTACGCTTCTGAAGAGCTCCCCCACAATCGGGGTAGGAAAAGAAATGACTGACGCGATCCGTTATGAAAAAGGCCAGGACAATATCGTCGTCCTGACCATCGATATGCCCGGCCAAAGCGCCAACACCATGAACGCGGTTTACCGCGAAGCCATGGCCGAGATTGTCACCCGCCTGGAAACCGAAAAGGCCGATATCGCCGGGGTGATCGTCACCTCGGCGAAGAAAACTTTCTTTGCCGGCGGCGACCTCAATGAGCTGGTGAAAGTCACCAAGGCCGACGCCAACTCCTTCTACCAGATGATCCTCAATATCAAAGGCCAACTGCGTCGCCTGGAAACTCTCGGCAAGCCAGTGGTCGCCGCTATCAATGGCGCGGCGTTGGGCGGTGGTTGGGAAATCTGCCTGGCCTGTCATCACCGCATTGCTCTGGACAGCAGCAGCGTACAGCTCGGCCTGCCAGAAGTGACCCTGGGCCTGTTGCCCGGCGGCGGCGGCGTGGTGCGCATGGTGCGCATCCTGGGCTTGGAAAAAGCGTTGCCGTACCTGGTTGAAGGCAAGAAAGTGCGCCCGCAAGACGCGCTGAAGGCCGGCCTGATCCACGAGATTGCGGCTGACCGCGACGAGATGCTGGCCAAGGCCCGCGCCTGGATTGCCGCCAACCCAACCGCTGTACAGCCTTGGGATGTGAAGGGCTACAAGATTCCTGGCGGTACGCCGTCGAGTCCGAATGTGGCGCAAATGCTCGCCATCGCGCCCTCGGTACTGCGCGATAAAACCAAGGGCTGCTTCCCAGCGCCGGAAAAAATCATGTGCGCCGCCGTTGAAGGCGCACAGGTGGATTTCGACACCGCGCAGTTAATCGAAGCGCGCTATTTCACCGAGCTGACCACCGGCCAGGTGGCGAAAAACATGATTGGCACCTTCTGGTTCCAGCTCAATGAAATCAACGCCGGTGGCTCGCGGCCGAAAGACCAGCCGACCTATGAAACGAAAAAGGTCGGCGTGCTTGGCGCCGGCATGATGGGCGCGGGCATTGCCTATGTCTCGGCCGTGGCCGGTATCGACGTGGTGCTTAAAGACATCTCGCTGGAAGCGGCAGAGAAGGGCAAAAGTTATTCCGCGACCCTGCTCGACAAGAAGGTCAGCCGTGGTCAACTTACCGCCGAAAAACGCGACGCCGTGTTAGCCCGTATCAAGGCCACTGCCGATGAAGCCGACTTCGTCGGTTGCGACCTGATTATCGAAGCGGTATTTGAAGACCGTGAGCTTAAAGCCAAGGTTACCGCCGCTGCCGAACGCCATGCGTTGAGCGACGCGGTGATCGCCTCCAACACCTCGACCTTGCCGATCACCGGCCTGGCCAAGGCGGTAGAAAAACAGGACAAATTTATCGGCCTGCATTTCTTCAGCCCCGTGGACAAAATGCCCCTGGTGGAAATCATCAAAGGCGCGCACACCAGCGACGAAACCCTGGCCCGTGGTTTCGACTACGTGATGCAGATTAAAAAGACCCCGATCGTGGTCACCGACAGCCGTGGCTTCTTTACCTCGCGGGTGTTCGGCACCTTTACCAACGAAGGCTTGGCCATGTTGGGCGAAGGCGTAAACGCCGCGATGATCGAAACCGAAGCGCGCAAAGCCGGCATGCCCACTGGGCCGTTGGCGATCAGCGACGAAGTGTCGATGAGCCTGATGAACCATATCCGCCAACAAACCGCAAAAGACCTGGCCGCCGAAGGCAAGCAAATACCCGAGCACCCGGCGTTTGCCGTGGTCGACCTGATGCTGAACGAATACAAGCGTCCGGGCAAAGCGGCCGGGGGTGGCTTCTACGAGTACCCGGCAGGCGGCAAGAAATTCCTCTGGCCGGAACTGAAAAGCCGCTTTGAAAAGCCTGACGCGCGGATTTCCCAGGAAGATGTGCGCGATCGCATTCTGTTTATTCAGGCGATCGAAACCGTGCGTTGCGTGGAAGAGGGCGTGTTGCTGTCGACGGCGGATGCCAACATTGGCTCCATCTTTGGTATTGGCTTTGCCGCCTGGACCGGTGGTGCGCTGCAGTTTATTAATCAGTATGGGTTGAAAGACTTCGTCGCTCGCGCGGAGTACCTGGCCGAGCAATACGGCGAACGCTTCTTGCCGCCAGCGTTGTTGCTGGAGAAGGCGGCTAAAGGGCAGGGGTTCTAGCAGCGGGGTTAGCTTGCAATTCTGGATCCCCGCCTGCGCGGGGACGACGGGGTTGTTTGGGCTAACAGCTTCACTCCTGCGTAGGCGGGAATCCAGAAGGGTTCAGGTGTAGGCGTTCGACTTGAAACTCTGGGTCCCCGCCTGCGCGGGGATGACGGGGTTGTTTGGGCTAGCAGCGTCATTCCTGCGTAGGCGGGAATCCAGAATGGTTCAGATGTAGGCGTTCGACTTGGAACGCTGGGTCCCCACCTGCGCGGGGACGACGGGGTTGTTTGCGCTTACACCGTCATCCCCCGCGAAGGCGGGGATCCAGTTTAAGCGTCGAGACGTGGTCGGCTGGCCCGCGCGCGGCGAACCGACGGTCGTTCAGACCAATGCACCCAGCACAAACCGCCCAAACCCCATCTCTCGCTTACCGGGTGGATTGCCCGCAATCTGCCTTAGGCTGGCGCTTATCTCCAGGTTGCTGGCAATCGCGTTATTGCACTCAATGGCCCGTGCTACCGAGCCGATGGACGCCTGGCCAAGGCCCAGCAAGGTGAAGCCGTTGGTAATAACGGTGAAGCCGGCAAGGGCGAGGAAGTTTTTGCAAGGCAGTGTCATGGCGTCCTAAACCTGGGTGAGAAGGGGGAGGGTTAGTGCGTGCTCAACGCAAGTAGGGCAACCGTGCCGATCAGGTAAAACCCGACGCCGGCCCAGGCTCCGTTGCGTACATATTTCGCGGTCATGCTCATGGACGGATTCCTTGCCGTTAAGCGCTGCAGCCCGCGTCGGCCATCATCTGGCTGATAGCTTGGCGTTCGCTGAGGTGGGTCGGCATTTTCAGGGTCACCATGGCGCCGTCGAGCAACTGGATGGCCAGCTCCGACTCAAAGTGCAGACCGCTCTCGTCCAGCGTGGCGTAGGTCACGCCGTAGACGTTTTTGCCGGTTTCGCTAAACATGCTGCCCATGGTGTGTTCTCCCTGATTTCTAGCGGTTGCTTACTTGGCGTCTTTTTTCGCGGTCTGTGCCGGCGCGGGGGGGTTATCCGCGCTGCGATACAGTTCTGCGTTTAAGTGGCTGGCGAAGGCCGAGGCGGCAACCAGGCTGGCGATAGCTCCGAATTTGTTCATGGCAATTTCCTCATCTGGGTTGGGCGGTGTTGCCCGATGGGTCGCATGATTGCCGAGCGGCGCCATTGCCAGAAGTGAATGGTCAGCATGGTGACTATCGAGGCGGCTGATACGGCGAAGAGCCACTATCACCCGGCCAATATAGGCACGGGGTAAATGCTCAATAAACTAGCCGCTGCGTAAAATTTTATTGACGAATGCGCCGGTACTTGTATCGGCAGGACAAAGCAGAAAAAACTAGGGAAGGGCCACAGGGATCTGTTTATAGGTTTCTTTGCGCGCGCTGCTGTGTTAAATAAAACAACATCGCTTCAGGAAATCCCTTATGTCGTTACGTATCTGCATTCTGGAAACAGACATCCTGCGTCCAGAACTGGTTGAGCAATATCAAAGTTATGGCTCGATGTTCGAACAACTGTTCGCCCGCCAGCCGCTCGCCGCCATCTTCAGCAAATACAACGTGGTTGAAGGCAACTATCCCGCAGATGACGAACGCTTCGACGCCTACCTGGTTACCGGCAGCAAAGCCGATTCCTTTGGCACCGACCCATGGATTGAAACCCTGAGAACCTACCTGCTCGACCGCTATCAACGCGGCGACAAACTACTGGGCATCTGCTTTGGCCACCAACTGCTGGCCTTGCTGCTGGGTGGCAAAAGTGAACGCGCTCATCAAGGTTGGGGCGTGGGCACGCACCGTTACCAAGTGGCTGAGCAGCCAAGCTGGATGACACCGGCAATGAACGAGCTGACGCTGCTGATCAGCCACCAAGACCAAGTCACCGCGTTGCCTAAAGACGCCACGGTAATTGCCTCCAGCGAGTTCTGCCCAATCGCGGCGTACCGCATCAACGACCAAGTGCTGTGCTTCCAAGGCCATCCGGAATTTATTCACGACTACTCGCGCGCCTTGCTCGATATTCGTCAGCAACACCTGGGCGAGCAGATTTACAAAACCGGTATCGACAGCCTGCAGCACGACCACCACGGCGCGGCGGTGGCGGAATGGATGATGCGCTTTGTCGCGCAGGATAAGGCGCAGCAGTCAGCCTGATATCGGCACGTAGGGTGTGCTGTGCGCACCTAGGCGTTTCGCGCAATTACCTCGGTGCGCGCAGCACACCCTACGGAGTCACACGCTTACGTTAACCAACGCCTGCTCACTATCGCCGTGCTCACTGCGGTAGTTGCGTTGGTTTTCTTCTGCCTGCTTGGCAAACAACGTTTGCACCTTTTCGGCAATGCCCGCTTCCACGTTTTGCCGCGCTTCTGGCGTCATATTCGCCAGGTCTTCTTCGCTAATGCCCAGTTCTTCCAGAATTGACGCCCGTAGCTTTTCACCCGGCGTCATATCCATCCACTCGTGAAATTCTTGCGAGGCGGTTTTGCCCGCCTTGGCGCTATCGTTTGCGCTCATTTCGCTGCTGTCGCTGTCAGAACTGGAGGTGCCTGCGCTGGCAATGCCGTTGAGCGCCAGCTTGAGCTTGGCGAAGGCCTCTTCATCAAAGCCGCCGGTGTTGTTGATGGCGAAATCGGCATTCGCCGCGTTGGCGGCAGCCGCGCTTTGGGTGCTGGCTTGTTCGTCAGCGGGGAGGTTGAACTGCTCTTTGTTATTGGGATTGGCGCGGGTATGCCAAAGCTGGGCGGCATAGGCGCCAAGGGAGGCGATGGTGCTCATGGGGCGTGTCCTTCGCGTGACCATTTGTACAAGCGAGTGCTATAGCAATGGCCATGCCAGGCATCTATGTAGCAGATTTATAAGGCTTTATACCGGCTTCCGGTTGCGCTGGGTGGCAGGCAGTCGCCGCTCAGCGGCAAGCGTTTGCCGCGAGAGAAATTGTCCCAAGGAATAAGTACGACGATGGACTATCTCGATTTATTGCAATGGCCCGCCATGGCGGTAACCGTGTTGGCCGCCTGGCTGATCGGCGCACAAAGTGCGCGACGACGTATGGCCGGGTTCTGGGTATTTATCGCCAGCAACGTGCTGTGGGTGATCTGGGGTCTGCACAGCAATGCCTACGCGTTAATCCTGCTGCAGTTTTGTTTGTGCGCCATGAACTGCCGTGGTCTTAAGAAAAATGCTGACACAGTCACAGAGCAGTAGCGTCGAGGAAGCGCATTTATTCAGCAGCTATAGTCTTGCGTTACTGCCGAACAAAACGAGGTCCGCGTTATGGACTGGTTGGTCACCTTTACCTATAACAACGTCGAACATCACTTGAAGTTACAAGCACGCACAGTCCCCAATATCCAGGTGGTGGCGTTTCGTGCGGTGATGGAGGTATTTGGCGAAAAGCCGCCGGTTAACAAGGTGGTCGGGCAACCAGTTCTGGAATGGATGCGTGCCTGCGGTGTGGATCTTACCGATGTGGTTCTGCTGCGCCGTATCAGCCGCAGCGCCCAGCACGAAGATGAAAGTTCGGCCCTCTAGCTGGGGCGACGACCCAGAAAAAAGCCCGAGGTTTGCGCCTCGGGCTTTTGCATATATACGGATGCAACACCGCGTTTTAGCAGGCCACGGCCTTTTGCACGCGGCGTTGACGCAATTCCTGATTGGAGCGACGCGCCAGGGTTTTTGCCTTGGTCACGTGAATCGGGCCTTCAACATAGGTCGGCAAGTCGCGCTCAACCCAAGCGGCATCATCGCCACGCCAGCGCAGCAGGCCGGCTTCAATTTTGATTTCACGGTGCAATTCGCGAATCAGCGTTTGCATGCGCACCGGGCTCAGAAGCTCCTCGCTTTTAATCGCCTTGCACAATGGCTTGCCGTTCTCGCTTGCCAGCGACAGCAGCAACGAGCCGTCTGGGCGAGGTTTGATCGCTACAGTGTGTTGTGGAAAGGCGTCGAAGAATTCTTTTATGGCCAGTTGCATTCCGTGTACTCCACGATTCTTTTCAGGTGAAGTACATAGAGCAGATGCCATGCCAGAATTTATTTAAGAAAAATACTATATAAATCAATAGGATATGATTTGCGAAAGCCGCTTCGCTCGTGCACTTTGCATGATGAGCAAAAAGCCACCTTGCAAAATGCATGGTGGCCGTATGCCTTGCAGTAAATAGAGGGTGCTGTGCGCACCAAACTATCTGTAACTAGCTAAACGGCTGTTGAAACGGCGTTTTCACCGGCACATCCGGGCCTAATTCATCGTGTTCAAACACTTGCGGCTGATAGCCCCGACGAACCGGCTTGCGTGGTGCGCGCTGGGCGACTTCGGGCAAATTTTTAAGTTGATAGGCCGGTGGCAGCTCATTACGGCCGCGGCCCAAGCCGCGATAAACCGCCACCGAGCCCAGTACGATGTCCGCCGCGCCAATCACACCTTTGATCGCCATGCCTTTGCGGATCAGCAAAATTCCTCCCGCCACAGCGAGCAAGCGTTCGAGGTAACCAGGGTTGGCCATGGGTGTGCTCCTCTTCAGTTAGGGCTAAGCATCAGTTAGGGCTAAGCAGTCAGTTAGCGTTAAGCAGTCGCGGCCTTCTGTCGCAGGCCTGTTACAGGTTCTGAGCGAGGTGCGTTGGCCAGAGTTCAGGTTTTTCCGCAGACGGTAAATCCGCTGGGCAAAATTGTTGAACTCTGGCGCGCAAATGCACACCTATCCTCAAGGGGGTCGCTGCGCCAAGCGCTCAAGCGCCAGCCTTGCGCGGCCTTTAGGGTCGACTGGCTTCGGTTATGAAAAGCACGCCCCCGTAAATTTACCTGCCATGCGCCTTCCTTAGCAGCTGCGCGGCAGGGGACTGACAAACAGGATTCGGGGACGAGGAGCACGGTAATGAAGAGAGATTGGGAGCTGGTCAGGGAAATGTTGCTGGAGATCGAAGCCTTGGATAAAGGCCATCATTTTTTCCCCCTGAGTACTGCAGAGCATTCCGGCGATAGCGTTGCCTACCACCTGCACTTGCTGGAACAGGCCGGCTTGGTCGAGTGTGCCGACCACCGCCCACTCAGTGGCGAACTGGTGCGTATCGGTAAATCCTTGACCCTCACCGGGCATGACCTGCTCGACCTTATCCGCGACGAAGGCCTATGGATGGTGAAAAAATCCTTCCTCATCGAACACCTGGGCGGCATCACCATTGATGCGCTCAAATCCACCATGGCCATGTACCCCAGCGAAAGTGGCAGCGCCCTGAGTGTTTCTCGGCATGCGCAGAACGACGCCGTCTTCAACTGATACGGCCGCTATAACTCACCCGGTAGCGTCGGCAGCTCAGTGCTGCCGAATGGCTGCTGCATTTACTCGTGTTCAAATTCTCTGACCGAGGCACGCCCCATGTCCGCCGATCGCAAATCGCCCGATGCGCCCAATTCCACTACGCCAGATGCCGCCAGCACGCCAGACGTTCAGGCTTTCAAGCAGAACATCCTGGCCAAGCTGAAATATGCCGTCGGAAAAGACCCTGCCAACGCCTATATCCACGACTGGTTTGAAGCCATTGCCCTCGCTGCCCGCGACCACCTGGTAGATAACTGGGAAGAGTCTGAAGCACGCATCGACCGCAAGCCGCATAAACGTGTGTATTACCTCTCGCTGGAATTTCTGATTGGCCGCCTGCTGGTGGATTGCCTGAGCAACCTGGGCTTGCTGGAAACAGCGCGGCTGGCGTTAGCCGAGTTGGACGTCGACATCGAGCGCATCCGCGAAGTAGAGCCAGACGCCGCCTTGGGTAACGGCGGCCTCGGCCGTTTGGCTGCCTGCTTTATGGAAAGCATGGCCACGCTGAATATTGCCGGCCACGGCTACGGTATTCGCTACGAACACGGCCTGTTCAAACAAGTGATCAGTGATGGCTGGCAGCACGAACACACGGAAACCTGGCTCGACTTCGGCAACCCCTGGGAGTTCGAGCGGCCTGAGGTTAGCTACAACATCGGTTTCGGCGGCAGCGTAAACACCGTCACCGAGCGCAACGACGTACCGCGTCAGCACTGGCAGCCCAACGAAATCATCCGCGCCATCGCCTACGACACCCCCGTAGTCGGCTGGCGCCGCGCTGGCGTCAATGCCTTGCGCCTGTGGCGCGCACGTGCCTTGGAAGACTTACAACTCGAACGCTTTAATGCCGGCGACCACCTTGGCGCCGTTGCCGACGTGGTGCGCGCGGAAAGTATTTCTCGCGTGCTGTACCCGGCCGACAGCACTGAAGCCGGCCAGGAACTACGTCTGCGCCAGGAATTCTTCTTTGTGTCCGCGTCGCTGCAGGATTTGCTGCACCGGCATATGCGCTTGCACGGCGATATTTACACGCTGCCGGAAAAAGTCGCTATTCAGCTCAACGACACCCACCCGGCGATTGCGGTGGCCGAGCTGATGCGCCAGTTGGTCGACGTCTACCGCATCGAGTGGTTCCACGCCTGGGATCTGACCGTCGCCACGCTGTCCTACACCAACCACACCTTGCTGCCCGAGGCGCTGGAGTCGTGGCCTGTATCGCTGATGGAGCGCCTGCTGCCGCGGCATATGCAGATCATCTACCTGATCAACGCCTACCACATCGACTCGCTGCGGGCTAAAGACATCCACGACTTCGAGCTGCTGCGGTCGGTGTCCTTGATCGATGAAGACAATGGCCGACGTGTGCGCATGGGCAACCTGGCATTCCTCGGTTCCCACAGCATTAACGGCGTTTCCGCACTGCACACCGAGCTGATGCGCGAAACGGTTTTCCGCGACCTGCACAAGCTCTACCCCGACCGCATCCGTAACAAAACCAACGGCGTGACGTTCCGCCGTTGGCTGTACCAAACCAACCCTGCGCTTACCCAACTGTTGATCGACACCATTGGCCCGGGCGTGCTCGATAGTCCAGAAACCTCCCTGGTCAAACTCGAGCCCTTTGCCGACAAACCGGCGTTCCGCAAACAGTTCATTGCCCAGCGTCAGCACAGCAAAGTTGCCTTGGCCAAATTGGTAAAAGAGCGGCTGAATATCGACCTCAACCCCAATGCCATCTTTGACGTGCAGGTCAAACGGATTCACGAATACAAACGCCAGTTGCTCAACCTGCTGCATACCGTGGCGCTGTACCAAGCCATCCGTAATGACCCCACCACCGACTGGGTGCCGCGGGTAAAAATCTTCGCCGGCAAGGCCGCCGCCAGTTATTACCAAGCCAAGCTGATCATCAAACTGGCCAACGACATCGCCCGCACCATCAACGCCGACCCCACTGTGCGCGGGCTGTTGAAGGTGGTGTTTATCCCCAACTACAACGTGAGCTTGGCGGAAACCATCATTCCGGCTGCCGACCTTTCCGAACAGATTTCCACTGCCGGCATGGAAGCCTCCGGTACCAGCAATATGAAATTCGCCCTTAACGGCGCGCTGACCATCGGCACCCTCGACGGCGCCAATGTGGAAATGAGCCAACTGATCGGCGAAGAACATATGTTTATCTTCGGCATGACCGCCCAGGAAGTGAAAGGGCGCATGCACACCGGCGACTACGACACCATCCACGTGATCAAACAGTCGGAGCGCCTTAACGGCGCTCTGGAAGCCATCAGCAAAGGCGTGTTCTCCCCAGACGACACAGAACGTTACGCCGGCCTGATCGACGGCCTGGTGCACCACGACCGCTACATGCTCTGCGCCGACTTTGACGCCTATTGGGATGCCCAGCGCCGCGTCGATGAACTGTGGAAACAGCCGGACCTGTGGTGGCGCTCGGCCGTGCTCAACACCGCGCGCACGGGCTGGTTCTCCTCCGACCGCACCATTCGCGAATACGCCGAAGACATCTGGAAAGCCATGCCGCCGGCGAAGAAAAGCAAATAGCGAAATAACCCTTCGCGCCCGCAAAGGCTGGAACTCTGGATCCCTGCCTACGCGGGGATGAAGGAGTTAAAGGAGAATCCCAGGTGTATGAGAAGGGCTTGGATATGTTTGCTGGGTGTAGGAAGTAGGGTGCGCCGCACGCGCCTCCACCGTTTTCTCGGGAAGTCGGGATTCCCGCCTGCGCGGGAATGACGGTGTTCTAGATAAAAACGTCCGTCGTCCCCGCGTAGGCGGGGACCCAGAATCTTGCGGGAGACGGTACCCCGTCATTCCCGCGAAGGGGGGAACCCCTATGCGCGTAAGCGACAAAACCACCCGTGCCATGGCGCTTAGTTTCCCGTAGGCTCTTGCGCCACGACCTTGGATCCCTGCCTGCGCAGGGATGACGGAGTGACTGGAAAATACCCCCGTCTTTCCCGCGAAGGCGGCAACCCAGGTGCGGCAAACCACCTTTCTCACAGTGCCAGAGCTGCTATGACCCACCCCCGCATCGGCTTCGCCTGCCAATACAAACACCCCGATCGTGAGCTCTCGCCAGCGGCGTTAAAGCTGATTGAGGGCCCGTTCAACCCGCGCACTACCACGCTGCGCTGGATGGAGTCGGTAACGCCGGCCGAGGCAAGGGAAAAGCTGGTGGAAGTGGTCACCCACAACCTGGCCGCGCAACTGCGCTTGCTCGCCTACGTGGCGCAGCTGCCGCCCACCTTGCGCATGCTGCGGCTGAGCAGCGACTTGCTGCCGTTCTACAGCCACGCGAAAGTGCACCACGTTTATCAAGACCCGGCCATCGCCCAACAGCTTATCGAAGGCTTCGCCGCCATTGGCGAACTGGCGCGCTCGGCCGACATTCGTTTGTCCTTTCACCCCGGCCAATACTGCGTACTCGGTTCAGAAAACCCCGGCGTGGTAGAAAACAGCCTGGCCGAATTTGAATACCACGCCGACATGATCCGCATGATGGGCTACGGCCGACGCTTTCAAGACCTCAAATGCAACGTGCATATCGCCGGGCGCCTAGGCGTAGAAGGCACGCGGGCGATCTGGCCACGGTTGTCGGAAGTGGCGCGTAACTGCATCACCTTTGAAAACGACGAGAAAACCTACGGCCTCGACGACTGCCTGCAGATGGCCGACCTGGCGCCGGTGGTGTTAGACATTCACCACCTGTGGATTCACGAAGGCGACTACATCGCCCCTGACGCCCCTCGGGTGCAACGCGTCATCGACAGTTGGCGCGGCGTGCGCCCGACCATGCACTACTCGCAACCGGTCGAAAGCCTGCAAACCCTGGGCTTTGCCGCCGAACAAAAGCTGGAAATGGACGCGCTGCTGAAGGTGGTGAGCAAACGCGACCTTTACGCCCACAGCGACCGCATGTGGAACCGCTGCACCAACAACTACGCCGCGCAGTTTCTCGACCGCTTCGACATCATGCTCGAAGCCAAAGACAAGAATGTCGCGACGCTTGAGTTCTACGCGCATGTAGAGCGTAGGTTGGGTTGAGCGCAGCGAAGCCCAACAGGGACCACCCCGTGGTCCGCTGGTAAATACCGTCGACACACGACGTTGGGCTTCACCTTCGGTTCAACCCAACCTACTCATAGCCCAGGAAATCTGTTGTTACGGAACCGCGTAGAACTCGTAATCCATCGCGATAGTGCCGTTGTCGCGGTAGCTGATATACAGCACCTGCGCGTCATTGCTGGCGACAAACGCGTAAGGCCATTTACCGTTGGCTTTACGCATTTGCTCATACAGCGGAATAAAAAAATCCTTGGTTTGCCCCTGTGGATCGTACGGCAGTTGCACGTGAAAAATCGGATAGTGCCCGCCATTACATAGCTGCACCCGCTCAATCGGGATGGCGTTTTTCTCCAATACCGCGCGGGTAGGGTGCTTCCAAGTGGCCAGCTCCACATCGTGGCAATCGCTGACCATCTTGCTGTACAGCTCAGTGTTTGCCAGTAAAGGCAGTTCTGCCGCAGCCAAACCTGGAAGCAAAAACAGCAAAGCAAATAGACGCGCCACGGTAAGTGCTCGAAAGAAATAAGAGCGCGATTGTAAAAGGAAACAGCGCGGCACAAGGGGATGGAATTGGCATCGTTTTTAGCTCGCCACGATTGGTAAATACGGGCGGTGGATTTGCTTCAATGCGGTTGTGCCGTTGACGAGTTGTTACAGGGTTAATTGGGGGGAGGGCAGTCGGTTCCCCTTTGCGTTGCTAGCAGGACGTCACCGCCAGCACTTCAGCTCAGTGATGCTGCGCTAGCCGGCAATCTGTGACGCCTCTCCGGTCCTCAGCAAATAAAATTGAAAGCCGCAAAACTCCCTGCCACAGTGGCGCGCGCATCAAAAACACTACAAAGGATTGCAAGCACCCTGCGGCAAGGAACACGCCCGCATATACCCGTTCACCCCCCACAACCATTTATTAAGTTTTGCCGTTTGCGCGGTGCGTTTTTCCGCGCGGCAAATACGGCGATGACGTTTGCGGGCGGCGATAAACGCATTAACCACCGACATCCCGGCTAAGAAAGGCTAAGCCTCTCTGCCACTTCTTTTAGTTCTTCTGGAGAAACGCAATGCGTAGCACGTTCCTGAAAATGAGCATGATCGCCGCCATCGGCCTGCTGGCCGCCTGCGCCCACCAAGGGCCTTCAGCGCCAAAAGCAAAAGAGCAGCAGATCATTGGCCAGATTCCTGCCGGTAGCCCGTTTTCCAAGCTGCGTCCTGGCATGTCGATGCAGCAGACTCACGACCTGATCGGCTTACCGACCGACACCTACAGCCACACCACCGGCAAAGCGTTTATTCCGTTTTACTTCGGCCCAGATAGCATGCGCATGGAAGAGTTGTACAAAGGCCAAGGCCGTATCACTTACAACGGCGTTGGCATTGGTGGTTCGACCTTCAACATCTACCAGATCACCTACGACCCAAGCGAAGACGGTTACAACAACCGCTAAGCCGCAGCGCGTTACAGCACTTTAATAAGAACCCCGCCATAAGCGGGGTTTTTTGTTGTTAGCCGTGGTTCGCCACCACTAGCCATTCATATGGCTTAAACCCTGGCCCAAGAGCATCCAGAAGCCGCCCAGGCAAATGACCGCCACCAGGGTGAGGGTAAACAGCAATTTGGCCGCCACCGACCAGGCGCGTTGGGCGTCGCGAAACTGTTGGTAGCTGGCCCAACGTTTGTGCGTCCAGGCCAGATGGCGGCCGCTGACGGTCAGGTAGCCCCATACCAGTACGCCGATAACCAGTGCCAGCCAGCTCAGGCGCGGAAAGCTGTTCATGGTCAGTGGCGCAAGCACTGCAAGAAAACTCAAGGCGCCAAACCATACGCCGTTACACAGCGCCCACACTCCAGCAAAAACAAACGCGCCCCAGCTGCCGCCTTGTGCTTGAAGCGGTACGGCACGGCTGCGGTCGCCGGAGGTGTTGGCAACGTAAGGTTCGCTTGCGGGAATGGTGGTCATGGCAAGTCACTAAGAGGAGGAGGGGCGACGGTAACAGGTTGCGCGTGCGCTAAATGTGGCGTGGCGCTTGATCAGAGCTCGCAGTGGCTTAATGAATAAATCCAAGTGCTTAACCGCGCGCGATGAAACTACGCTCAGGTAACATTGGCCTATTCGGCAGTCGAGGTAGTACGCGTGCATGCAACGGAAGAAACGCTAGAGCAGAAGTCGTTTGCGCAATTGCGCCCGCTGGTGGTTTCCAGCGAGGTTCTGGCGGTGCTGGTGTGCACGGTGGTGTTGTTGGTGGCTAGCGCAAGCCAGCAGTTGTCGCCCTGGCTGTTCAGTTACTGCGTGGCGGCCAGTGTGGTGTGTTACTTCACCTATCGGGCGCGTACCACGCGCGCGTTATGGCTAAGCGGCATGGTGTTGGTGTGTACCTGCACGGCGTTTTTGGGCGCATTGGCGGTGGCGATTGGTAACCCGCTTACGTGGTTTTTGCCGATTGGTTTGATGTTCTGTTTGCCGGTTTCGGCCATGCACGCGCATCCGTTGCACGCACTGAGTGCCGGCGTTGCGGTGTGGGCGACGTTGTTTTTTGTGGTTCAGCCAAGCTTTGCCCGCCCACTGGATTTGACCCTGACCTTGATGCTTATCGCCGCCAGCTTATCGGTGGCGACTATGGTGTGCGTGACACTTTGCCAAACGCGCAAAAACGTTTTCGACCTGCAGCGCCAACTGCATGCCATGGCCTACCGCGACACCTTGACCGGCCTGCCCAATCGCCGTGCGTTTATGGAACAACTGACCGCTACTGTGGAGGAAGGCGCCTCACCGGCTCCGTTGTTTTTTCTGATGCTGGATATCGATGATTTCAAGAAAATCAACGATGGCCATGGTCACGATGTTGGCGACCGCGTGCTAGCGGCAGTGGCCGAAGTGGTAAGCGAGCAAAGCCAGGGGCATAACTTCGCGCGCCTGGGTGGTGAGGAGTTTGCGGTGGCGGCGCAGGTGCCCGATTTAGCCACGGCGCAGCAACTGGCGCAGAACATTGTTAGCGCGGTAAACCGCAAGCAACTGCACGGCTTTGACCTCTCCATTAGTGTCGGCCTGGCTGACCATCAGGCAGGCGAAACCATGCTCAGCCTGATGCGTCGCGCTGATCTGGCCCTGTATGAGGCCAAGCGCATGGGCAAAAACCGCTACGCAACCGCAGCGCAAGCCGTACACGAAGCCTCCTAGGGGTACTCCGTTTCAGTGTGATTCGAGCGCTGATGCCTTTGATTTTCGTGGGGGTACCAACCAATGCCCGCACGATCCCCATGGTGCGCATAGCACACCCTACGAGTGCCGCGTTTGCGTGTGTGAACGCTTATGCCTGTGTTTTTGTAGGGTGTGCTGCGCGCACCAATCGATGGCCGCGTGATCCCGGTGGTGCGCATAGCACACCGTACGAGAGCGCTGTGCGGCGTTAGTACTTCATTCCGGCGTTAAACAAAATCATCGAGTCGTTGTTGCCGGCCTGGTTGTTGTAGTCCTCGATGCGCAGCAGGCTGCCTTTGAAGTTGATGGCCCAGGCCGGTAGTTCGTAGCGCATAAACAGCTCGTACTCCATGTGCCGACCTTCGGCGTCGAGGTTGAGGTTGACGTTGCTCATGGCCACGCTGTTGTCGGCGTTCAGGCCGGTGGGCAGTTGGGTTTTCAGGTTGCCGGCAGTCACCCGCAGCGGTTGGTAGATCAACGCGCCGATCTGTAGTTGCGGGTCGGGTTGGCCGAGCATGCCGAGGGTAAAGCTGTTGCTGCGCAGCACCGCCGATTGCGCCAGGCCGCTGCCGTTAAGGGTGGTGCGACCGGTGTTGTAGCGCCCGTACACGCTCCATTGTGGGTTCACCGGCAGGCTGACGTTGAGCCCGCTAAATACGGTGCGTGAGCTGCCGTTGCCTAGCCAGCTTGCACTTTCAGCACCGAGCAGGCGTTTTTGCTCGTCGAGCGCGCCCAGTTGCAGGCTGGCGCTGAGGCCGGAGGGCGCGATATAGCCCCATTCGCTTTGCACGCTGTGTTGGTTGTCGTGGCTGGGGCGGTCGATAAAACGCTCCTGCGCTTTGGCGGTTTGTACTTGTACGCTGCTGTGCCAGTTCTCGGCGAGATTCCAACGCAGGCCGGCACCGCTGGCTTGCTCTTCCAGGCTCAGGTAGGGGTTGCTGAAAGCCTGGGTCACGCTGCTGTTACGCAGCGCTGGCAGCGCTTGTTGCAAGCCTTGGTTCCACGATGGATCGGTGTTGACGCTGGCACTCAGGGCGACGTCGTGGCCAACGTTTTGCCAGGCCTGTACCTGCCCCAAACCGGCCAGGCCGCTGCCTTCACCGCCCTCGCTGTAGTTCATGCGCAAGCCGCTGTCGGTTTGCAGGTACTGCTGGGTATTTTCCTGATTCTGCCGTTGCAGGTAGGCCACGCTGTCGATGCGGCTGCGCGCGGTGGGCTGGCCATTGCCCAAGGCATCCCCTTTAACCACGAAGGGCGCATCGAGGCTGTCTTTCAGCACCAAATTAACCTTCGACAAGGAGGTGCGAATGGCATTGCCCAGCGGCGAGCTTTCGGCAATGGCGGCCTGGCTGATGGGGATGGTCATGCCGGTGCGGGTGTTCAGCATCAGCGCGCCGATGGGGCGGGTGGCGCTGTCCAGGTCCAGCAGGCCCTGGCCGTAGATATCCTGATTGGCGTAAATACCGCTCTTGTTTGCCGAGACCAATACGCGGCTAACAATTTGCTCCGAGGTCAGCGTTGGGAACACATCCATCAGCACCGCCAAGGCGCCGGACACCGTGGGTGCGGCCAGCGATGAACCGGTGGTGATACTAATGCCGGTGCTTAAATCCACCGGGTTCTGGAAACCAAAGCCGGGCGCTGCGATGCACCAGGCCTTGGCCGCGCCGCAGGGGTTGCCTTGCTGACCGGTGGCGGTGGAGTTGCCGTTGCGGCTCCAGTCGACATTCAGGTCGACGGCGATCACCGCCAGCCACTGGCCTTCGAGCCCGGGCACCAACAGGGGCATGCTGGCAAACGCCGAGGGCTCGGTCTGGGTTTTGTCGTTGCCGGCGGCCCACACATAAATGATGCCGGCATCGACACCGCGTTGGTACATCGCCCCCCAGGTGTCGGCGATTTGTTGATTGGTGCCGCCCACTACATAGCTGTGGTTGGAGATGCGCGCGCCGTACTGGATTTCCCGGTCGACCACATCGGAGTCGGACTGGCCCCAATGGGTCAGCAGCTTGGCGTTGTAGGCCACGCCGTGGAAGTCGTTGGCGTTTTTCTCGCCCAGGGCGGTACGGGCCACGGCCGTGCCATGACCGTCGACGCCGCCCAAGATGCTGCCGGTGGCGAGTTGATTGGCCAGGTCGACGTTATTGGTGTTGACCTGGTCGACGTCTTGCACCGAGATCACCACCCCGGCACCCGTGCCGCCGCGGGCATAGGCGTAGTCGGCGTGGATGGCGTTGAGGGCCAGGGTGTTTTTGTATTCGCGGGTGCGGAAGGTCTCTCGGCTGGCGGCATCCAGGCCTGGATCAGGTATCGGCTCGGGTTGCGGTGCGGGCTCCGGGGCCGCAGGTTTAGGCGTTGCCTTGTGGCCGCCGCCATTGCCCCCGTGCGCCGCAATGGCGGCCACAGCACCGACTACTACGGCTGCGGTAATGCCAATCTTGCCGACGTCGCTGTCAAACCAGGCCGCCAGCTCCTCTTTGTTGGCCTTGGACACTTTAGCCAGCAGTTCTCGCCGTTCTGGCGAGGCGCCTTGGCCCAGGTATTTCACCAGGTCGGCACGGTACTCAGGGAAGATCTCCAGGGTCGGCTCCACCTGCAACGCCAGCACGCTATCGGGCAGGTCATACAAACGCACAAACTCATGCTGGATCTCTGGCATCAGCTCGGGTGGTGGCGTGGGCGCTGCCCAGCCTTGCGCCACCAGGCAGCAACTCAAGCCCAAACCTACGCCAAAACGCCCTGCATTCGATGTATTACCGCCGTCGCCAAACATGCCCGTGCCCTGTTGTTTAGTTGTTAGGCCGCGGTAGTAGCAAGTGGCGCTCCAGTTAGTGCGTTAGATGTGCGGTTAGTGTGGTTTGTGTGAACTGACTTGCATAATATTGCTGATATATAAGCGCGAGTTACTGCTGTGTTTTTTTGACGCCAACTAATATTTGCCAATGCTTTAAGTGTAAGTGCTTAAATTTGTCACATAGTGCTAGAAGTGGACTTTACTAGATTGTCTGACAATTGGATGGATGTTGGTGAGTTGATAAAAACGCATAGTTATCATGCATCTATGGATTTTTGATGTGGGCCTATAACGATCGTGATCGGAAAATTAGCGGGCTGCGTGGAAACGCAGCTGAAGTTGGTTTTATTTTGTGCTGCAAGTAATACGATTTTGTTCAGGGGTTATTAACTGGTTAGTTAATTGTCGGTGAAAGTTAGAGGTTTTGCTGTATTCGTCGCTATACCGTGTGGGTGTTTATTGAATTAATAAGCGCGCGGATAGTTGTGCAACTTCGCCTGCGCAAAAATAAAAGTGGGGGCGTAGATAGTTGCCTTACCCGTCGTCCCCGCGTAGGCGGGGATCCAGGTGCGCGATCATTGCAATCAGCGCGGTCAGCGTTAAACCCGGCCTCGCCAATTCCCGCGGTTGCGGGAATGGCTGGAGAGCGAAAGCTCGCTTTAGATAGCGATCTGTTCTTCTACCGATTGCAGCTTACGACGGGCCAGGGCCAGGTTGGCGCGGCTACGGTCGAGCACGTAGTACACGAACAGTTCGCTGGTTTGCGTCAGCGGGCGAATCAGGTGGTATTGGCTGGTCAGGGTGATCAGGATGTCTTCGATGGTGTCGCCCAGGCCCAGCATTTTCATGGTTTTGAGTTTGGCGCGAACCACTTCGGTGTTGCCACCAGCGGCGATTTCCATGTCCAAGCCACTGCCTACAGCGCCCAGCAGCATGCCGCTGGAGTAGTCGACTACGGCGGCGGAGGTGGCGCCGTCAATTTCAAGCAGTTGTTGCAGAGTGTCGGTCAAGCTGGCCATCAGATTTGCTCCAGGAGTGGGGTTAAGCAGTGGGGTTTTCCACCAGTTCTTGCAGGGTGGCCGCCATCTGCCGCGCGGTGTTTTTCACCGCCCACAGGGCTTGGCCATAGGTGACTTGTTCATCCATCACCAGAAACAACACGAGGTTGCGTTTGGGCCCGTGAATTTGCCGGCATAGGAACAGGCCGAACTCACATTCCAACACCGTGCCTTCAAGCTGGCCGAGGCCAAATTCGCGGGCGATGGTTTTGCTCAAACCATCCAGCGCCGCCGCCATGGCCGTGGTTTTGCTGCTGGTGTCGGCCGGGTTGGCGTTGAGCACGGCAATGGGGAAACCGTCGGTGGATGACACCGCCGCCATGCGGAAATTGTCGGTGCTGTCGCGCAGGGCTTCGAGGTGACGCAGGCAGAGCGCCCGGAGCGGTGAAGGCGTGTTCATGGCTTAACGTTATCCAGTAGTTTGTTCACTTCGGCGTTGGCAATCAGCGACTCGATCAACAGCAGCACATTGGCCTTTTCGCGCACATCGGTAAGGAACAGCGGCAGGGCCAAACCACGCTGGCGCAACAGCTCGGCATAGGGCGCCAAGGTTTGCGCGGCAGGCAGCTGGCTATGGCCCACGCCAATTACCAGCGAGCCACGGGCGGCGAGTTCGGGGAAGGCGTCCAGGTACACCGCGAGCTGCTGGGTTGGCTGCGCGGCACTGTGGTCCAGCAGCAGCACAGCACCCAAAGCGCCTTCGGCAAGAATCGGCCACATAAAGGCAAAGCGTTCCTGGCCGGGAATACCGCACAGGGCCACCACGTCGCCGTCGTCCAGCTGGATTTCGCCATAGTCCATGGCCACCGTGGTGGTGGCTTTGCTATGGCCGAGCAGGTCGTTGTTATCGGCTTCGGTGCTCACCGGCGGGATATCACTTACGGCGCAAATGGCGGTGGTTTTGCCCGCGCCCATGGGGCCGATAAACAGAATTTTCAGGCTCATTCGCGGTACCCCAAACCCAGGCGACTGCGCAGGCGCTGCAATAGATTTTTCGTGGGCGGCGGAACTGGCGCAGGAGCCGGCGCCGGCTGGCTGACACGGGTGATGATGCCCAAGCCACAGCGCTCACAGGCGAGCAAAAAGGCCCGCACCTCGCTGGCATCGGCTTGGGCAAACGCCGCCGCTTGCTCAACGCTGCTGAATTGGCGGCTAAACAGTGCCGACAAACGCAGCAGCACCGGCGTGCTTTGCCATTCGCTGAACTGCGGCCAGGCGGCGATTTTGAATTCGGTATTGGGCACAAAACGGCCCAGCCCATCGGCTGCCGGCTCGGCCAGCGCCAAGGCCCAAATCAGGCGTTTATGTGAGTAAGCGATCGGCAGCTGATGGCGCCCTGGGGCGGCGGCAAGGTTGCGGATTTCGCTGTCTTCTTCCAGCGCCTGAACTTGCTCCAGTAGCTGTTCAAAGCTGTCGACACGGGTCAGCACTTCGTCGTCCTGAACCACGATCACCGCCTGCGCTTTCACCAGGTAAGCGATGCGGTTGGCGGGCAGGGCGGCAAGCTGGGCGCTGCGGCTAAATACGGCTGTGGCAGGCGCCTGGAGCAAGGCACCGAGGCGGCGTTCGCACTCTTGCAGCAGCTCGATCAGGCCGAACACGCGCAGCGGCATTTCAATTTTTTTCACCAAGGGCGGCGAGCCATCGGCGGCGCTCAGGCGTGCGTCGGCGCTATCGGCCGGGCTGCTGGCAGGGCGTTCGATATGCAGCGCCGCAGCCTGATGATCACTGACAAACACCCACTGCATACGGGTGTGGCCGCGAAGCATCTTCAACTGCTGAACCAGCAGGCCTTCTTCGTAGCTACTCAGGCCGCTACTGGAAATATGCAATGTGGAGAGCGAAGTCATGGAAAGTAAATGCACGCTTGACGGAATACAGACCTGCCGCATTTCCTCAGTGCACTACCCTGTAAAAACCGGGTAAACCATGGAACGCAAAAGGGCAGGAGTCACTAGCCAAGTGCCACCCTACATGCCTAATTCCGCGCAATCTTTACCTAAAGATGATGACTGGCGGAGCAAAAATCGATTTTTCTCCCGTGTTATATAACTCCCTCGCTTACAGGACGTGTGGCCAGGCAATGCTCAGTACAACCGCAAAGAACGCTCCGCTCAGCCCGCTTGCCGTCGGGTTGCGGGTTGGCCCCTGCGGCACCATTTTTTTTCAGGACCGCCCCTTGTTGTTACCGCCCAAGGAGTCCGGCGTGTTGACGCTGCTGCTTAACGACTGGCCGCGGGTGGTGAGTAAAGAGCGCTTCTCCACCCTGGTGTGGAGTGGCGGCATGTCGGATGCCGGCTTGGCCCGGTCCATTACCCAACTGCGCCATGCCTTGGCCTCGGTAGACAATCTGGCCATTCGCTCAGCCTATGGCCGTGGCTACCAACTGGTGCTTGGCGCCAGTTCTGGCACTGGCCAAGTGGCCGTGGATACGCCGCGCTACACCCGTCTGATTGATGCCGCCATGGCACCTGCCGGCATGGCAGAAAGCCTGATCCATGCCCGGCAGTTGATTCAGGTACGCACCGGGTCGGCCTTTGGCCGTGCCCAGTGCTTGCTGCTGGAAATGATCGAACACGCCCCCACCTATATGGCCGCCAAAGTGGCCTATGCCGAGTGCATTTCGGCGATGGTCAGCAGCGGCTACAACGTCGAACGCCACGCCATCTGTGGCGCGCTAGAGCTGTTGGATGAGGTGGAATTGCACGCCCCGGAAACCGTCGGCTTGCACTCCCAGCAAGCGCATCTGCTCGACTGCGTATGGGATTTTCGCAGCGCGTTTGAGCGGCATCGTCAAGCGTTGCGTGTGTCACTGGAGGACTCAGCCAGTCACCATTATTTTGGCTGGCACCTGCTCGCCACCGGTGCGCCGGAGCAGGCGGTGGGCGCGTTTAAACAGGCGCGCAAACTGGCGCCGTTTTTTCTGCCCAGCACCATCATGCTCGCCCGTGCCAGCATGATGGCTGGCGATATGGAACAGGCGCTGCAGTGGGCCAACCAGGCGAACAACGAACACCCGGAAAGCTCCCATGCGCAGATTTATCTGCTGAGCTTGCGCGCTTACATAAACCCCACCGCCGAGCTACTTAACCAGGCTCGTGATGTGCCGCTGAGCGATCTGTCCTGGTCATTTGCCGCCGCCTCGGTGGCCTATGTGTTGGCCCGCTGCGGTGAGCATGAACAGGCCTTGCAGGTGGTAGAGCGCTGGAGCCAATCACCGAGCACCAGCCAGAACGTCAGCCATGTCACGCCGCTGCTGGTGCTGGGCGAGCAAGAGCGCGCCATGCGGCTGATGGAAGACGCCGCACAGCAGAACTTTGGCTCGTTGCCGATTTTTATGCGCGTGCGCGAAAACGCCGAAATTACCCAACACCCGCGCTATGGGGCGTTGCATCAGCGGGTGTTTGGCGGCGGGTGATTAAACCAGCGCAGGTTGGGTCGGTCCGCATACGGGCGACCCAACCGACTCTCTGGTGCGCGTAGCACAGCCTAATGTGGCTGTTTAAATACGAAAGCTGCGCACCAACTGACTCAATTGCGCCGCCTGCTGCTCCAACTCTTTGCATGCCTGCAAGGTGGTGCGCAGGTTGTCCACGCCTTCTTGGTTGAGGGTGTTGATTTCGGTGATGTCCAGGTTGATCGATTCGACTACGGCGGTTTGCTCTTCCGTGGCGGTGGCCACCGACTGGTTCATGCCGTCGATTTCATCAATGCGCGTGGTCACGCTGCCCAGGCGCTCGCCGGCCAGGTTGGCCACTTGCACGGTTTTATCGCTCTGTTTCTGGCTCTCGACCATGGTGCCCACCGCGCTGCGGGCGCCGGTTTGCAGTTCGTCGATCATCACCTGCACCTGCTGCGCCGACTCTTGCGTGCGGTGCGCCAGGTTGCGCACTTCATCGGCCACCACGGCAAAGCCACGGCCGGCTTCACCGGCACGCGCCGCTTCAATGGCGGCGTTCAAGGCGAGCAAGTTGGTTTGCTGGGAGATGCCGGTGATCACTTCCAGAATCTGCCCGATGTTCACCGTTTTGGCATTCAGGGTTTCGATGGTGCCGCACGACTCGCTGATTTTTTGCGACAGCTCGCGCATGGCGGTAATCGACTGCCCCAATACCGTTTGCCCTTCGCCAGACAAGGCGCTGGCATCGGCCGAATGCTGCGAGGCGATGGCCGCGTTGCGGGCGATTTCCTGCGCCGCCGCGCCCAACTCATTGATGGCCGCGGCAACGCTGGTGGTACGCGAGGCTTGTTGGTCGGAGTTGGTCAGCGAGGCATTGGAAGCGCTGACCACGCGCGAGGCCACCTCGTTAACGTGGTGCGTGGCCGAGGCCACGTCTTTGATCGACTGGTGAATACGCTCAACAAAGCGGTTGAACGAGGTGCCCAGTTGGCCAAACTCGTCTTGACGGCGTACCTCCAAACGGCGGGTCAGGTCGCCTTCACCTTCGGCGATATCCTGCATGGCGCGGCCCATCACAAACAGCGGCTGCATCAGCGCCCGAATAAGGATGCCGAGCAGGGTAATGATGGCAAGCACCGCCACCAAGGTGGCGAGCGCAGCGGTCAAGCGAAATTCCTTGAGCATGGAAAAGGCAAACGACTTTTCCAACGCCAGCCCCACCTGCCAGTTGGCCGAGGCAATACCTTGCATGGGGGTGAAGTGCACCAACAAGGCTTCACCGTTGGCGTCGACATCGCTTAGCCCAGGCTTGGCCACCAGGCCGCTGTTGGGAAAGGCTTCGGCCAGGGGCTTGAGGATCAAATCTTTGCTGGGGTGAATAAGGATTTTGTTCTCGGCGTTAACGATAAACGCATGGCCATGGCCGTCGAAGTCCAGCGAGTTAATGGTGGCGCTGACGCTGGCCAGGTCGATATCCGCGCCGGCGATGCCGATTACCGTGTTGCCCTGTTTAACCGGGGTGGCAACGGTGATCACCAGCTTGCCGGACGAGGCGGCGATATAGGGTTCGGTAACCACGGTTTGCCCAGCGGCGGTGGCGGCTTTGTACCACCCACGGGCGCGGGGGTCGTAGTCGGCGGCACGGCTGCCAGCCGGCACGGAAAACATCAGGCCATCGGCACCGCCAAAGTAGCTGAGCACAAAAGCGCTGCTGTAAACCGGCAAGCCGACGATGCGCTTGAGCTCCTCCGGCCCGGCGCCGGCCTGGCTGATTTGCTGGGCCATGGAGTCGACCAGGTTCATATTGCCGCGCAACCAGGTCTGGATATTCGAGGTGGTCAACGCCCCCAGCTCGCCCATGGAACGCTCGGCGTCCACGCGCAAGGTTTTGCGTTGCTGGTAGTCGTTGAACAACACAAAGAGGGCAAAGGCAAACACCACGGTGAGGCCGGCGGCCAATAGAATTTTGTGGCGGAACTTAAGATTGAGCGCCATACCGCTGTACTCCAGGATTCACTGATAAGAGGACGCACGTCCTGAGCACCAGGTGCTCAGCGCCGCTATCGGCAACAGCGCGGGCTCCTTTAATGCGTGTTGCTGACTGGGCGACCTACGGGCTGGTGGAGATATAGCCGGAGCGAATGCTATCGGGGAAGTTTTCGATGAGCAGCACCACCCGCTATTCCGCCGGCAACTCGGCCCGTGCCGCTTACATCGCCGCCAAACAAGCCGTCGCGTTTAAAAGACGCTTCATAACGATCAACCCTTAGCCCGCTGCCGTATGCACAGCGCCCGAGGGTATGCACGTAGCCTCCTTGCCGTGATCAATGACTGCCGTCTGGCTATGTTGCCGAGCAATACCTACAGCACTTTTCCAAGTGCCTGGCTTCGTATACATAAGCGGCGTGGTTATCCGGTTGCCGGCCACTATTTATTTGAGGAGAGAGCCGCCAGTGCAGCCTAACCAACCTTGGTCATTCACCGAACGGGAGCGGGCGCAGGTGCAGCGCTTTAACCAAAAACTCGCCTGGCTACCGCGCTTTCGAATTCGCAATCGGCTGGCGCCGTTTCTAATCCAATCGCTGTTACGCGTTAGCCAGATCGCCGGGCCAGACAAACTCGACCGCCATGGCCTGGTGGCCGAACACCAGTCAGTGAGCACGCCTGAGGGGCCGGTGCCGATGCGCATCATCCGCCCCAGCGGTAAAGCCAAAGGTGTGGTGCTCGACTTCCACGGCGGCGGCTGGGTAATCGGCAACGCGCAAATGAACGATGGCTTCAACCTGGCCATGGCCAAAGAGTGCGAGGTGGCGGTGGTGTCGGTCGACTATCGGCTGGCCACCACCACGCCCATCGCCGGGCTGATGGCCGACTGCCTGGCAGCGGCGCGCTGGCTGCTCGGTGACTGTGAAGAGTTTGCCGGTCTTCCCGTGATCGTCGTCGGCGAATCGGCGGGCGGGCACCTGGCAGTGGCCACGTTATTGGCGTTGAAAGCCTGGCCCGCGTTGCTGCAACGGGTAAGCGGGGCGCTGCTGTACTACGGCGTTTACGACCTGACCGGTACCGCCAGCGTGCGCGCCGCCGGGCCGGATACGTTGGTATTGGATGGGCCCGGCATGGTCGACGCACTGCGCCTGCTCACCCCCGACCTGAGCGACGAACAACGCCGCCAACCGCCGCTCTCACCGCTGTATGGCGACCTGAGCGGTTTGCCCCCGGCGCTGATGGTGACCGGCGAGCTGGACCCGCTGCGCGACGACACCCGCGAACTTGCCGAGCGCTGGCAACAGGTGGCGGCGGTTGAGGTGCATGTGTTGCCCGACGCACCGCACGGCTTTATCCATTTCCCCACGGTGATGGCCGACAAAGTGTTGGCCCATGGCCGGCACTGGATTAGCCAGCGCTTGTTGAACAACGTCTAGCGCGTCCGGTTGCGTTGAGAGGGGCGTGCTAGAGTCCCGCGCCTCTTATTCGAGGAACGCGTTATGCGGCGTATAGCAGCTGCGGCGGCACTGGTGCTTCTGGGCGGGTGTTCAACGATGGCCGAAACCTTTGACGACTCGGCCCGTTGCGGGCCACGGCCTTATTGCGGGTCGGCTACCGATATTGAAGTGATTTCGGCCTTGGGCCAGGAGAACGCCGGGGTGTTTCAGGTGCTGGCGCCGCTGGCGCTGATTGATCTGCCGTTTAGCGTGGTGGCCGATACGTTGTTTTTGCCTTACACGGCGTTTAACCAGAAGCCCTGAAAAGGTGGCGCAGTAGGGGTAAGCGCGTAATACCGGTGGTGCGCACAGCACACCCTACGGACGATATTTCCCAGGCACGGGATTAGCCGTAAAAAGCCGTTGCCACAAGCCGCAAGCCGGCTCTATAGTCCCGCCGTCGCTGCCAAATCAGCGACTGGGTTTGGCGACCCATTTCTAGTAGAGCGCGTAAGCGCCCATCTCTGAGTTGCAGGCGCTTTTTTTGCGCCTGGCGGCTGTGCGTGGGATACCTTCGGGTATGCCGGTGACTCTACTAGACCGGTTCGCCAACCTGCGTACAGCTGCCACCCCAATCGTTTGGCGACGATTACTGGCGGTCTCAAAAACTTACGGTGAGAGTCCCGTTATGAATGACATATCCAAAGTAACCACTACCCAACCCTTCGACACCATGGACAGCGTCCCGCTGTTTTCCGTCAACGCTGGCGTGCCCATTGAAGACGCGCTGCTGCGGGCAGAACAGCTGATGAGGTACGTCGAAAGCCTGGCCGCTGCCGATGCCCTAATCGACAAAAACCAGGAACGCGCCGTTATCCAACACCTCAGCGAAATGGCCAAGGCCCTGGTAAAAGCCAGCCACGGCAAAGCCGCCTAAGGGTTGTTAGCCATGCGTGCGAGAAAGGAGACTGCGGTCTCCTTTTTTATGGGCGACATACCTTGGCAAGCAGCTGGCGAGGCACGGCACCGCTAATTAATGCGATGACACAAATACCGAAGGCGATGTCGGCGCCGGCAGGGCGTAGGTGCGTTTCATCCAGGCCACTTCCGCCAGGGGCGTGCGGCCGAAGAGGCGTTTGAAGTCGCGGCTGAATTGCGAGGGGCTTTCGTAGCCGACCAGAAAGGCGGTTTTGGCGGCGCTCAGGTCGTTGCGTAGCATGAGTAAGCGCGCTTGGTGCAGGCGGGTGGATTTGAGGTATTGCATGGGTGAGGCGTCGGTCACTTTGCGAAAGTGCAGGTGAAAGTTGGGCACGCTCATTTGGGCTTCGTGGGCCAGCGTTTCGACGCTCAGGCGTTGGTGGTAGCCGCTGTGGATTTTGCGAATGGCGCGGGTGATTTTGCTGTTGGCTGATGGCCGCGCGCAGGGTGCCGCCTTGTTCGCCGGTGATGATGCGGTAGTAGATTTCCCGCAGCATGGCGGGGCCAAGGATGGCGGCGTCGGTGGCCTCGCTCATTATTTCTAGAAAGCGCAGGGTGCTTTGGCGCAGCGGCTCGTCCATGGCCGAGGCGTACATGCCCATCGGTTCGGCGGCGCTAAAGCCGCGCGTTTGGTCGACTTGCTCGATCAGTTCGCCGGCCAGGGTGAAGTCCAGGCGCAGATACACCGCGAGCATGGGTTCGGCTTCGCTGGCGTCGGTTTCCATGGTGAAGGGCACGGGCACCGACACCACCAGGTAGTGCTGGGCGTCGTAGATATATACGTCGTCGCCCAGGTAGCCGCGTTTGCGCCCTTGGCAAAGGATGACGATGCCGGGCTCGTACAGCACCGGCGTGCGGGTGAGTGGCCGGTTGCTGCGCAGAAAGCGCACGTCGTCCAGGGCGCTGAGGTTGTAGCCTTCCAGCGGCGCCAGGTGCGCCATCAACTGCACCATGCGGGCGGTGCTGGGGTCGTGGGGTTTGGCCATCGGCTGCACTCTTTTTTGCAGTTAACCTTAGCCGTCTGTTGAGCAGCTAAGGGCTTGCCATTGCTCAATACTCTCGGCTGTGCGTTGCAACTTGTCACGCACCAAGGCCAGGGCGTCGCTGCCCAGCAGTAAATGAGTGGGTGGGTTAGGGCTGGCGATTATCGCCAGCATGGCGCGGGCGGCTTTGTGCGGGTCGCCGACCTGATTGCCGCTTTTTGCTTCGCGGGCTTGGCGGATGGGGTCGAAGCTTTCGTCGTAGTCGCTGATGCTGCGCGGAGTGCGGTGCATGGAACGGCCGGCCCAGTCGGTGCGAAAAGAACCGGGGGCCACGGCGGTGACGAAAATATTGAAGGGTTGCAGCTCTTTGCTCAGGGCGTCGGAAATGCCTTCCAGGGCAAATTTGCTGCCGCAGTAGTAGGCGATGCCGGGCATGGTGATATAGCCGCCCATGGAGGTGATGTTGAGGATATGCCCGGCCCGACGCTTACGGAAATACGGCACAAAGGCCTTGATGACGGCCACTGCGCCAAACACGTTAACGTCGAACTGGCGGCGCATGTCCTCAAGCGATGATTCTTCGAAAACCCCTTCGTGGCCGTAGCCGGCATTGTTGACCAGCACATCAACGGGGCCATGGCGGGTTTGCACCTCAGCTACCACCGTGTCGATGGCAGCCAAGTCGGTAACGTCCAGCAGCACGCCATGGGCGCGCTCAGGGTGCAACGCTTCAAAGGCGGCCAAGGCCGCTGGGTTGCGCACGGTGCCGATTACGCGGTGGCCTTCGGCGAGCGCTTCCTGCGCCAGGGCTTGGCCAAAGCCGCTGCTAACGCCAGTGATAAACAAGGTTTTTATAGCGGACATATTGCGCACTCCGGTGTGGTGGGGTGCGCTTATGCTAGGGCGGGAGGCGCCTGGGGCCTATGCCGGATTGGATTGCAGTATTGCCTATTCCTATCACGGCGTTGTACTGGCAGTCGCCGTTTAACGGGCTTACGCCAACCCATCCAGCTCCGCCAATAACTCGGGTGCAAGCGCCAGCTCGCTAGCGCTGAGGTTCTCGTGCAGGTGCGCTACCGATGAGGTGCCGGGAATCAGCAGCAGGTTTGGCGAGCGTTGCAGCAGCCAGGCTAATGCCACTCTGAGCGGTGAGGTTTCCAGGCGCGCCGCTACGTTGGACAAGGTTTCCGATTGCAGTGGGCTAAAGCCGCCGAGGGGGAAAAACGGTACGTAGGCGATGCCTTGCGCGGCCAATTCGGCGATCAATGCCTCGTCGGCGCGGTGGGAGAGGTTGTAGTGGTTTTGCACGCATACCACTGGGGCGATTTTCTGTGCCTCTTTCACTTGTACCGCAGAGACATTGCTCAAGCCCAAGTGGCGGATCAGCCCTTGGCGTTGCAGTTCGGCGAGGGTGCTAAAGCCTTCTTCGATAGAGGCTTCGTCGGGGGCATGCAGGTTGCCCCAGGCGCGGTAGTTGACCACGTCCAACACATCCAGGCCGAGGTTGCGTAGGTTGTCGTGTACGGCGCGGGTCAGTTCTTCCGGGCTATGTGCCGGGTTCCAGGAGGCATCGGCACCGCGCACGGCGCCGACTTTGGTGACGATCACCAAGTCATCGGCGTAGGGGTGCAGGGCTTCGCGGATCAGTTGGTTGGTGACATGCGGGCCGTAGAAGTCGGAGGTGTCGATATGGTTGACCCCGGCTTCCACCGCCGCGCGCAACACGGCAAGCGCTGCGTGGTGGTCTTTCGGTGGGCCGAATACCTGCGGGCCGGCGAGTTGCATGGCGCCGTAGCCCATGCGGTTTACGCTGCGGTCGCCGAGTACAAATGTTCCGGCCTGGTGGGCGTTGCTCATGGGGTGTGCCTCTTGCTTGCGGTGAGTTCACGGGAAGTGGGGCCCACTATAAGCATTGACCACTGCGCTGATAATGCGCTGCAATCGGCACAGGTTGTACGGGAGTAAGAACAGTGGCGACGGATATTCAAGACTTGCTGGCCTTTGTTGCCGTGGTAAATGCCGGCGGTTTTCGCGAAGGCGCGCGGTTGAGTGGCAAGTCCGCTTCCAGCTTGAGCGATGCTGTGCGGCGCATGGAGGCGGGGCTTGGTGTGCGCTTGTTAAACCGCACCACCCGCAGCGTGGTGCCGACCGAGGCGGGCGCGCGCTTGATGGAGCGCATTGTGCCGGCGTTGGCGGAAGTGGAGTCGGCGCTGGATGTGGTCAACGACTTTCGCGACCGCCCCTCCGGTTCGTTGAAACTCAATGTGCCATTGAGCGCGGCGCGCTTGGTGCTGCCGGCTATCATCACGCCGTTTTTGCAAACTTACCCGGATATCCGCCTAGAAGTGATCGTCGATGAAAGCTTTGTCGACGTGCTGGCGGCCGGTTGCGATGCCGGTATTCGCTACGGCGAACGCCTGGAACCGGACATGATCGCCGTGCCCATCGGCCCACGCACACAACGCTTTGCCGCTGCGGCGTCGCCCGCTTACCTCAACGCCCGTGGCCGTGTGCAACACCCCAGTGAGCTGCTGCAACACGCCTGCCTGCGGGGCAAATTCCCCAGCGGTTCGCTACCGCTGTGGGAGTTTGAACGTGACGGCGAGAGCTTGACCGTTGACCCCACCGGGCCATTGATTGTGCGCATCGGCGGCGCTGTTGACCTGTCGGTGCAAGCGGCCATAGATGGCCTGGGCATCGTCTATTTGTTCGAAGACTGGCTGCGTCCACATATAGAAAGCGGGGCGCTGGAGCCGGTGCTGGAGGCCTGGTGGCCGAGTTTTCCTGGGCAATATTTGTACTACCCTGGGCGCCGTTACGTGCCGTCGCCACTGCGGGCGTTTATCGACTTTATCAAGGACAATGCCCACGGCTAGCGGTAGCCAATCGCCGTGGTGTTGTTCAAAAACCGAGTAGAAACCTATGAACCGTCGGAAAAAAATTAAGCAGCTGTTAGAGGCGCACGCGAAAAAAGCCAACGCCAAATTGGCGCCGAAAAATAAACCCAAATACATCAGCAAAGCCGACCGCCTTAAGCTTGCGGCCGAGGCCCCCGAAGAGACAACCAGTAACCCGTAGGTTGGCGTTGAGCGCAGCGAAGCCCAACGGGATCGCGACAGGGTTCGCTCGTAGGGTGTGCTGCGCGCACCATGGGGTACACGCTGAAATCGCCTGGTGCGCGCAGCGCACCCTACGACGGCGCGTACGGCTTCAGGCTACTACTTGCTGCCCGACATACAGGTTGCGCAGGTATGCGGCAAAGCCACCTTCAACCCGTACTTCCAAGCGCGCGCTGGTGATGACCTGGGGGCTGCTGCTCCAGGCGATGGTGGCGCCGCTGCGTTGGAAGCTGGCGACCAGTTCGACGTCTTCGTCGACGGTCAGGGGTTTAAACCCGCCAGCGCGAACGTAGGCGCTAGCGCTAAAGCCCAAGTTGGCACCGTGGATGTGCCGGTGGCCGTCGCCGTTGTGGTAGTGGCCGCTGTATTGGGCTTGCACGCTATCGGGGATGTCGCCCCAGTCGCCAATTTGTACGGTGCCGCAGACCACGTCGGTTTCCAGGCTGAGTTGCGCTACCAGCCAGTCCTCGGCCACTTGGCTGTCGGCGTCGGTGCAGGCGATCCAGCGCGCACCTTGGTCGATCAGCAGGCGCACGCCACGGGCGCGCGCTTCGCCAACGTTGCGGGCGTCCACGGCCATCGTGGCTACGCCATGGGCGAGGGCGATTTGTGCCGAGGCGTCGGTACAGCTGTCGAGCACGACCAGAATATGCACGGTTTCACCGTTCAGGGCGCTGTGCGCGGCGGCACGTTGCACGGCCATCAGGCAATCGCCAAGCAGGGCTTCTTCGTTGTGTACGGGAATGATCACTCCAATCATGTTTCTCTCCTGGTCAGCCCTTCATGTTCAGCTACTGAGGTGGCGTCTTCACACCACACTTCCAGCAGCAAATCTGCCTCCTGGTGCCAGACCAGGCGCGGCATACGTAGTAAATGGTGAAGTTCGTGGTGCACTTGGTCGCCGGTGTGCGGGCAGCCATCGATGGTTGGCCGCCAGTGGCAGGCCAGCACCGTGCCGCCTGGGGCCAGGGCGTAGCGCATGCTGAAAATAAGTTGGGTCAGGTCATGGCTGTCGAGGTAGTAGCCCAGTTCGCTGAAGACGATCAGGTCGAACTTGCCCGGTGGCCATTGTTTAGGTAAACGCCCCTGCCAGAACTGCACATTGCCGCGGTGTTGTAACTGCGCTTGAGCCAGTTCCAAGGCTGTGGCTGAGGTGTCGCAGCACAGCAATTGGCCGCTGCGTTCAGCCAGCTTGGCGCTGAGTTCGCCGTTCGCGCAGCCCAGTTCCAGTACGCTTTGGTACTGACGCTTGGGCAGGCAGGCGAGGGTGAGTTGACGTTTGCGTTGTTCGTACCAGCGGGTGCGCATGGACCAAGGGTCAGCATCGGCTTGGAACATGCCTTCAAAATAGCTATCAGCCACACTCATATACGCCAGCCCTCAGACAAATAGCAGTTCGAACGGTTGTTGCAGGCGCTCAAGTGCGCAGGCCGGTAATACCGGCGGCAGGTCGGCAAGCGGATCGGGGTGAATCTGGCTGGCGAAGGCTTGAATCGCATGGCGTTTGCGCGCTTGTGTCCAGGCGTCGAGGGGCAGTTTGCGTGCCCGTTCCCAGGGAATGCGGGCGTCTTCCGGGTCGGCCCAGTGCCACGCCCAGATGGGGATTTCCCGCAGGGCTACATTGGCCTCTTGGCAGGCGGCCAGGCAGGCGCGGGCGGTGGCTTCGTGGTCGCTGTGGCCATCGGCGCGCCAGGTGGTAAACACCACGTCGTTTGGCTGCAAGTAGCCGAGAAGAAACTGGCTGAGTTCCTCTTCGAACAGGTTCACTTGGGTGTCGGGATAACCGGCATGCAGCCATTTGTATTGGCTTTGTTCGAGGCCCAAACGGCGCAGCGCCTGTCCGCTTTCCAGCGGCCTGGCGATGCTCAGCCGTTGCGGGGTCCAGTAGTGCGAGCCCATGTTGCTGGCGGTGCCGGCAGTCACGGAAATCAGCAGCATGGGAATCTCTTGCTGCCCAAGCATTTGCATCAAGCCGCCACAGCCGAGCACTTCGTCGTCCGGGTGGGGGGCGACAATGACGGCGCGGGCGCCGGCTGGCAGCAGTTCTTCAATGCTGGTGGCTTGCACATTGCCCAAGCGCCGGGATCTATTCCAAGCCTGCAGGGGCGTGCCGATAAGTTGGCTGTTGATCAGGTTCGGTGTCATAGCGTCCAGCTTCCTTCTGGTAGCTCGGCAACCCGCTCACCCTGAGCGGCAAGGTCGCGTTCTGCATGGCTCTGTCTAACGTAGACAGGCAGGTCGGCGAGCAGTTGGGCAAATTTTTCATCGCGGCAGTAAGGCGCTGCGCCTAACGCCCGGCCGACGTGTTCGAGGGCCTGGGCAGCAGCGAATTCGCATTGGCTGCGCAGGCGGCGTACCGGCAGTTCGGCGTTGGCGAACGGCTGTTCGTCGATCCACGCGGCGGTGCTGCGCAGGCAAGCTACGGTGGCGGTTAATACGGTGTCTAACGCGCCGAGGTGGGCGAGGGCGTGGGGTTCGCTGCGTTTATTGCAGTGGCTGCGTAACGCTTCGCCAAGGGCTTGCGCAGCCCCATACCAGCAGGCGCCGATACCACCACCGCCTTGCCAAAAGCCAGGGCGTTTCAGGTAGGCACCGGGCACGCCAATCAGGTGCCCGCGCGCCTGTTCGAAGCGCACTTCAACGCTGCCGCTGGCGGCCATGCCGACGGCGTTCCAGCCGTTGCCAGTGACTTCCACACCGGGTTGTTGCAGGGCGACCGCGACCAACTGCTGTTGGCCTTCTTCGTCCCAGCAGGTAATTAACGCGTGGCTAATTTGCGCAGCACCCGAACACCACGCTTTCAGACCATCCAGGCGTACTTCGTGACTGGAGGTGCGGGCGTTGAGTTGTACTTTGGCCTGCGGCGGTTCGGCGGCCCACATGCCCCAGGTGCTGGCAGCGGGCATGCTGAATTCATGGCCTTGCACCTCAGCGATGATCGCCATCGCGTCGGTGTGGCCTTCGTAAAGTTTGCACAGGCTGAGGTCGGCCGCTGCAACGCTGGCCAAACCGCGCCAGCGTTGCAAGGTGGCACCGCTGCCCGAGTAGGGCAGGCGGTCCAGGCCGTTATCAACCAGCTGTTGCAGCACCTCGCCAGGCTGGCGCGCCGGTAGCGGCGCGCTGCTGAGAAAGGCTTGCAGATCGGCTTCGCTGAAGTGGCGTTGCATGCTTCGTGCTCCTGATCATGCGCGGGTATCGCGCTGGAGCTCGAACAACAACAGCGAGCGGTTGGTCACGATAAATTCGTGGCCGAATTCAAACTGCTCGGTGCCGCGATCTTCTGGCCGGTTACTGTCAAGCAGGCAGGTCCAGCCACTGCCTTGCGCCACTTCTGGCAGGGTGAAATTCACCACGTCGTGGTGGGCGTTGAGGATCAGTAGCAAGGTCGCGTCGGCACCTTTGCGGCGAATACCGGTAGGCTGCGCGCGGCCATCCATAAGCATGCCCAGGCAGCGGGCGTGCGGGTCTTCCCACTGTTCTGCGGTCATCTCGTTGCCGCATGGCGACAGCCAGGTGACGTCCTTAACCCCCAGCTCTTCGTTGTACTGGCCAACCAGGAAACGGCCACGGCGCAGGATGGGAAAGGCTTTGCGCAGGCTGATCAGGCGACGAGTAAATTCCAGCAGGCTTTTGCCTTCGTCATCGAGGTTCCAATCCACCCAGCCCAGTTCGTTGTCTTGGCAATAGACGTTGTTATTGCCGCCCTGGGTGCGGCTGAATTCATCGCCAGCCACCAGCATCGGGGTGCCTTGCGACAGCAGCAAGGTGCCGAGCATATTGCGCATTTGCCGCAGGCGCAGGCTGCGAATTTCCGGGTCGTCGGTGGGGCCTTCAGCGCCATGGTTCCATGACAGGTTGTTGTCGCTGCCGTCGCGGTTGTCTTCGCCGTTGGCGTCGTTGTGCTTGTGGTCATAAGACACCACGTCACGCAGGGTAAAACCGTCATGGGCGGTGATGAAGTTCACTGAGGCATAGGGGCGACGACCGCGTTGGTTAAACAAATCCCCCGAGGCGGTAAGACGGCTAGCCAGTTCGGCCACCTGGCCCTCATCTCCACGCCAGAAGCCACGCACGTTGTCGCGGTAGCGGTCGTTCCACTCCATCCAGCCGGGCGGGAAACCACCTACCTGATAACCACCGGGGCCGCAGTCCCAAGGTTCGGCGATGAGCTTGGTTTTGCTCAGTACCGGGTCTTGGCGACAGGCAACCAAAAAGCTGTGGCGTTCGTCAAAACCATCGGCGTAACGGCCAAGAATGGTCGCCAGGTCAAAGCGGAAGCCGTCCACGCGCATTTCCGTGGCCCAGTAACGCAGCGAGTCGGTGACCATTTGCAGCACGCACGGGTGGCTCAGGTCCAGGGTGTTGCCGGTGCCGGAGTCGTTGATGTAGTGGCGCTTGTTGTCTTGCAGCAGGCGGTAGTAACTGACGTTGTCGATGCCGCGCATGCTTAAGGTAGGGCCGAGTTCGTTG
>LNAP01001104.1_pt1 | contig 36330 bp, 23 predicted proteins | sample 602601 | NCBI WGS metagenome assembly LNAP01 (sample SAMN02440304, study PRJNA202911) | soil metagenome | biome: Subtropical and temperate rainforests or woodlands; isolation source: soil samples (1 kg each in a 20% v/v slurry with milli Q water) were... ... | reverse complement strand
TTGACGTGGAGCAGCAACGCTTGGAATTAAGACAACTGCGTTATTTCGTAAAAATCCTCGAACACGGCAGCCTGGGACGCGCAGCGCTTGAACTGGACGTGGGCGTATCAGCCCTTAGCCAACAGATCGCGAAACTTGAAAGTGAACTGTCAACCCGCCTCCTTAATCGCACCACCACTGGCGTCACACCGACCAGCTCCGGTATGGCGTTCCTGCACCATGCCCAGCTGTGTTTGCGGCAGGCCGACAATGCGATCATGGCGGCTCACCGTGGGCGAATGAGTGGGTATGTCACCGTCGGAATGGCGCCCACGACTGCCACTGTTCTCGCCCTGCCATTGATCAACGCGATGCGAGAGCGCTACCCGGATATTCAATTGCACCTGGTCGAGATGCTGTCCGGGCATTTGGCCACGCAACTCAATGCTCGCCAGATCGACCTGGCCATTCTGTTTCAACTCGAAGGGGGTAAGCGCTGGAGCGTGACGCCGCTGCTCGACGAGAAACTATTTGTCATCAGCTCACCTCACCTGCTCCACGCCCCCCAAGGAACCAGCGTGCAACTGGCGGATCTGGGTCAACTTCCACTGGTGATGCCGAGTGTGCAACACGGTTTGCGTTCTACGCTGATGGTTGCGTTTGAACGTTCGGGATTGGCGCCCAACATCATCATGGAAGTGGATGGTCTTGCCGTATTGATGAACGCCGTACGCGCAGGTCATGCCGCCACCATCCAGCCCGGAGCGGCGGCGGCGCTTAAAGGCGAGTCGGGACTTTCCGTGGTGGAAATTTCCGATGCTCACGTGGGTCGACGAAACCTGTTGGCGACACTGCCTGATGATGAACTGGCTCCCGCAGCCCTGGCGGCGCGGCTGGTCATCACTGATGTCGCGCGACAGTTGGTGATTGATCATCAGTGGCCGGGCGCTTCGTGGATCGAAGACGTCGCGCCATGATCTCTATGCCCCCTACCCCGGCTTTACGGTGAGCGCCAACCGGCAAAGCCTTTACGAAAACTAAACACCCCAACTCATTTCGCGCCTTTCGACAATAAGCTGACAGCTCTACCTTCTCCCCACTCGCGAGGAGCACTTCGTTCATGCCTCCTTGCGATTGAGGAGTGATGATGATCGACGTATTAGTAATTGGCGGTGGCAATGCTGCCTTGTGTGCAGCGTTGATGGCTCGAGAGGCCGGCGCTAGCGTCATGTTGCTGGAAGGTGCACCAAAAATCTGGCGCGGCGGCAACTCGCAACACACCCGAAACCTGCGCTGCATGCACGACGCACCGCAAGATGTGTTGGTCGATGCCTATCCCGAAGAAGAATATTGGCAGGATCTGCTGAAAGTCACCGGTGGGATTACCAACGAAAAGCTTGCTCGTATTGTCATCCGCGCCTCGTCGAACTGCCGTGACTGGATGCGCTCCCATGGTGTGCATTTTCAGCCGTCGTTGTCTGGAGCCCTACATGTTGCGCGCACCAATGCGTTTTTCATGGGCGGCGGCAAAGCGTTGGTTAATGCCTACTTCCGCAGCGCCGAGCAGCTGGGCGTCAAGATCCGCTACAACGCACAAGTCACTGACATTGAGTTGAAGGGTGGAGAGTTCGTCGCGGCGTACATCGGTGAACGTGAGGTCGATGGTCAGCGTTTTCCCGCCGAGCGTATCCAGGCCAAGGCCTGCGTTCTGGCCGCTGGCGGATTCGAATCCAACCGCGAATGGCTCCGTGAAGCCTGGGGTCAAAACGAGCGCGGAGAATGGCCTTCAGACAACTTTCTGATTCGCGGGACGCGTTTCAATACCGGCGTACTGCTTCGGCGCATGCAGGCCCTGGGCGCCGATTTCATTGGCGACCCGACGCAAGCGCACATGGTGGCCATCGACGCCCGTGCGCCCCTGTATGACGGTGGTATCTGTACCCGTATCGATTGCGTATCGCTGGGCGTGGTGGTTAATCGCGACGGTGAACGCTTCTATGACGAGGGCGAAGACTTCTGGCCCAAGCGGTATGCGATCTGGGGGCGCCTGGTCGCGGGTCAACCCGGCCAACAGGCTTACTCGATCATCGACCAACAAGCCCTCGGCCGGTTCATGCCGCCTGTGTTTCCGGGCACTAAAGCCAACTCGTTGGAAGATCTGGCCCGCCAGTTGAAGCTTCCCGTTACCCAATTCGTCAAAACCATCGAGCAATACAACGCGGCCTGCCGCGTCGGCACGTTCGACCACACCGCACTGGACGATTGCCACACCGAGGGTTTGGCGCCCGCCAAAACCCATTGGGCCCGCCCGCTGGTAAAGCCACCGTTCTGCGCCTACCCACTCAAGCCCGGCGTGACATTCACCTATTTAGGTCTCGCTACCGACGAAACCGCCGCCGTTCACTTCAACGACAAGCCTAGCCCCAACCTGTTTGTTGCAGGAGAAATGATGGCGGGCAACGTATTGGGCAAGGGCTATACCGCCGGCATCGGCATGGCCATCGGTACCGCATTCGGTCGCATCGCCGGTGTGCAAGCCGCGGCTGCGGCCGGCTTCCTTACCCCTTCATTCACGGAGCCCCAACATGCAGCTGTTTGATCCCCAGGCACCGGGTCAATTGATACCGGTACTCAACCTTGAAGAAAGTGAAGTCCAGCGACAAATGACCGTTTGCAATGCCTGTCGTTATTGCGAGGGCTTCTGCGCTGTATTCCCGGCCATGACAAGGCGTCTGGAGTTTTCTCAGGCAGATATCCATTACCTGGCGAACCTTTGCCATAACTGCGGTGCGTGCCTGCATGCCTGTCAGTACGCTGCCCCTCACGAGTTCGAAATCAATGTGCCCAAGGCCATGGCCAAGGTCCGCCTCGACACTTACGCCGAGTACGCCTGGCCACAGGTGATGGGCAAGTTGTACCGGCGCAACGGACTGACTTTGGCGCTGGCATCCGGTGCAGGGCTCGCGCTGTTTCTCTGCCTCACGTTGTTGGCGATGGGCAATCTGTTTACCGCAATGCCCGGGGGAAATTTCTACGGGATCTTCCCGCATAACACCCTGGCACTGATGTTCGGTGCGGTCTTCGGCTTCGCGGTACTGGCTTTGACGATTGGCGTGCGACGCTTCTGGCGCAACGTTTCACCGGCGGATGCGCCCCGCCAGGAAAAGACAGCCGCTGCGCTGGAGGCCACGGCCAACGTCGCCCAACTCAAATACCTGGACGGGGGTCATGGCGAGGGCTGCAATAACGCCGATGATCAATTCACCCAGTGGCGGCGGCGCTTCCACCACTTCACCTTCTACGGCTTCATGCTGTGCTTCGCCGCCACCGGTGTCGCCACGCTCTACCATTTCCTGTTGGACTGGTCGGCGCCCTACCCCGTCCTGAGCTTGCCGGTAATGCTGGGTATCACCGGTGGACTCGGCCTGCTGATCGGCCCCGCAGGCCTGTTGTGGCTGAACCTGCGTCGCCACCCCGAGCACGGCGACGAGAATCAGAAACCCATGGATCGCGGCTTTATCGCGCTGCTGTTTCTAGTTAGCGCCAGCGGCCTCGCACTTCTCGCGTTTCGCGACACCACTGCCCTGGGCCTGCTGCTGGCGATCCATCTCGGCCTGGTCATGGCGTTTTTCCTGACCATGCCCTACAGCAAATTCGCCCATGGCATTTTCCGCAGCGCCGCGCTGCTCAAATACTCCATCGAAAAACGCCAACCGAACCCGATCAACGCTGGAAGCGACTGATCGTTGAGCCATCCATTCCAAAAACAATATTGATCACCACGGTAGCCATGATGAAAACAACAACTCAAGACACCCGATCCAAGGGGTCGAAACTGGGCGCCATCCTGCGTGTCACCAGCGGCAATTTTCTCGAACAGTTCGACTTCTTTCTGTTCGGGTTCTACGCGACCTACATCTCGCAGACTTTCTTCCCTGCCACCAGCGAGTTTGCTTCGCTGATGATGACCTTCGCCGTATTCGGCTCGGGGTTCCTGATGCGTCCGTTGGGCGCTATCGTGCTGGGGGCGTACATCGACAAGGTGGGACGGCGCAAGGGACTGATCGTGACGCTGTCGATCATGGCTGCCGGAACAGTATTGATCGCCTTGGTACCCGGCTACGCCAGCATAGGCATCGCAGCGCCGATATTGGTGTTGCTCGGGCGACTGTTGCAGGGATTCTCCGCGGGTGCGGAAATGGGGGGTGTTTCCGTGTACCTGGCTGAAATCGCCACGCCCGGACGCCGGGGTTTCTTTACCAGTTGGCAGTCGGCCAGCCAACAAGTGGCAATCATTCTTGCGGCTTCGTTGGGTTATGCGATTAACGCGTCCATGGACGCTGCGGACGTTGCAGCCTGGGGCTGGCGTATCCCATTCTTCATTGGTTGCCTGATTATCCCGTTCATCTTCATCATTCGCCGCTCGCTTCAGGAAACCGATGCTTTCAAAGCGCGCAGCCATCACCCAAGTGCCAGTGAAGTCTTTCGCTCGATGCGCGACAACTGGCGCACGGTACTGGCTGGTGGTCTGTTAGCGTCGATGACCACCACCACGTTCTATCTCATTACCGTCTACACCCCGACTTTTGGCCGGTCTGTACTGAACCTGAGCACCAGCGACAGTCTGGTGGTCACGCTCTTCGTCGGCCTGAGCAACTTCATCTGGCTACCCATCGGCGGTACGATCTCTGATCGCATTGGTCGCCGCCCCTTGTTGCTGGCGGTCAGCTTGCTGTGCATCTTCACCGCCTATCCCGCCATGCATTGGCTGGCCGCGGCGGCAAGCTTCGAACGACTGCTCGCCGTGCTGCTGTACTTCTCTTTTTTCTTTGGCATTTACAACGGCGCGATGGTTGCGGCATTGACCGAGGTAATGCCGCAGAACGTACGAGTCGTAGGATTTTCACTGGCATTCAGTTTGGCAACGGCTGTGTTTGGCGGTTTTACACCCGCCATCTCAACAATCCTGGTACAGGCAACAGGAGACAAGGCGTCGCCCGCCTACTGGCTGATGTTTGCTGCGGTGTGTGGGTTCACAGCGACGACGATCCTGTATCGCAGGCAAAAAGCAGTGCCAGTCAACGCTTGATCAAAGATAGGTTTCGGCGGAATTCAGGGCTTTGCGCTGAATAGATATCGCGCCCTGGCCTGCATTGAGTCCTCTTCGTCTCAATGCAGGCCAACAACCTACCTATCCTTTCCAGAGCCCTGCTCCACGGTGCCCAAACCTAAAACCAGAGCAAACAACATCACGGGTGCGCGAGGCCGCGATCAGGGGATCACCAAAGAACGATGTCGTAGGTAAAGTAGACCCGGTTGCTGTCTCGGCCACGGGAATAATCCGAGCGGTAAACGTAGTTACGCAACCGCACACCCAGGCCTTTGAAGGTGCCTTGCTGTACGACGTAAGCCAGTTCGGCATCACGTTCCCACTCTTTTACCGTGGTGTTGGATTTACCGTCATTGCCGCTTAAATAGCGGGTGGAGAACGTCAGGCCCGGCACACCAACGGCAGCAAAGTTATAGCCGTAATTGAGCATCCAGGTTTTTTCATCTTCCTCGACGAACTTGCCTATCCCGGCGTTGCTGAACGAGTAAACCGTAGCGCCACTGATAAAGGGCAAACCAGCATCACCACTCAGGGTCTGGTATCCGCCACCGAAGGTATGGCCGGAGATGGCGTAGGACAGTTGCCCGCTCAGCATGTTGTTGTCGATCTTGCCGCTGTAGGCAGAACCGGTATCAACACTGTTGAAGTAGCGCAAATCACTGGTCAGCACGCCGCCGCCCAACGGAAGATCGTGCTGGATACCCGCAAAATTCTGACGGTAGAAATTTTCCAGCTCGCCGTAGAAGTAACTCAAGCGAATGGTTTTCCCCAGCTTGTACTCGGCCCCTGCGTAGCTGAAGTCGCCTGATTTATCACCGCCATAACCGTCGGGCACAATCGGCATGCTGTCGGTGGAATCACGCTGTTTGAATCGATCCAGGTAGCCCCCGGTGAGGGTGAGGTTGTCGATGTCGACGCTACTGATCTGTGTGCCCTGGAACGTTTGCGGCAATAGTCGCGCATCGTTGTAGATCAGCACCGGAGTCTTGGGTAACAAGGTGCCGTATTTGACCGTGGTCTTCGCCAATTGGGCCTTGGCGGTCATGCCCAGGCTTGAAAACTCGTCAGCCGCACGTCCGTCATCATGGACAGGCAACAAGCCAGTGCCGCTACGGCCCCGGCCGGAGTCAAGCTTGACCCCGAGCAGGCCAAGGGCATCCACACCAAACCCGATGGTGCCGGGGGTAAACCCTGACTGGTAATCCAACAGGAATCCCTGGGCCCACTCGGTTCGCTCGCTCTTCGCCGTCCTTGCCGATTTGGCACTCAAACCATGCTCGTCGCGGAAATTTTCATTGAAATAGACATTACGCAATTGCAGCTTGAGCTTGCTGTCATCGATAAATCCTTGCGCACTGGCACTGGCCAGCGGCATCAAACAAAGAAGTGGAAATAGCGCCCGTTGGGTGTGCAAAGTGGTCATGACAAGCTACTCATTGTTGTTTTTTTGGAGTGCAGGACAGCGCGCGCCTCACTGGCGAGGCGCGTCAGGAAAAAGCAAGTGGTGTTGGGGGAATCAGGTGAAGAGACTGATCGCCCCGGTCAACAGCGCTAGCGCGGTAATCACCAGGGAAGTGAGCACCGCCCATTTGACGGTGGCTTTCTGGAAGTCGCCGATATCGCGATCAACCATTCCCACCAGCAACAGGGTTGAAGCTACCAACGGACTCATCAGGTGTACTGGCTGGCCGAGAATCGATGCGCGGGCGATCTCCACCGGATCAATGCCATACGCCGCAGCGGCATTCGCCAGGATGGGCACCACACCGAAATAGTAAGCATCGTTGGACAGGACGAAGGTCAGCGGCATGCTGGTAATCGCCACTACCAGTGGGAACAGATGCCCCCAAGACGGCGGAATCCAGTCAACCAGGGTTTGCGCCAGCGAGTCGACCATCTTGGTGCCCGAAAAAATCCCGGCAAAGATACCGGCGGCAAACACCAGGAGTACGACTGTCATCGCGTTGCCCGAATGGGCAAGGATGCGTTCCTTCTGAATATCCAGTTGCGGATAGTTGATCATCAGCGCCAGTACGAATCCGATCAGGAACAGGATCGCGGAATGCATGATCCCCATCACCAGCGCTACCATCACCACGATCACCAACAGCAGGTTGACGTAGGCCAGCTTCGGGCGCTTGTGCGGAGTGTCTTCAAGAATCGCCTTGATGTAGCAATCACCGCCGCCGCTTTCCAGTTGGATATTACCGATACGCTTGCGCTCGGCACGGCCCAGCAGGAAGGCAGTGAAGACCACCCACATTGCACCGCCGATCATGGTCGGCAGCAAGGGAACGAAGTAGGCGCCGGCATCCAGGCCCAGCGCCGCGATCGCTCGGGTCGCGGGCCCTCCCCAAGGGGTCATGCCACTCATGATGCTCAGAGATAGCATGGCAATGGTCGCCAGGATCATTGGATTCATCCCGATACGTTTGTACAGGGGAAGCATTGCCGCACAGGTAATCATGTAGGTGGTGGTGCCATCACCGTCCAGAGCTACCAGCAGCGACAACAACGCTGTGCCGACCGCGATTTTCATCGGGTCGCCGTTGACGCGCTTGAGGATCTTGCGAATCAGTGGGTCAAACAGGCCGGCGTCGATCATCAAGCCAAAAAACAAGATCGCGAACAGCAGGAGCGCGGCCGAAGGTGCGACCATTTTCAAGCCGTCGAGCATCATCTTGCCGGTAGTGCCCCCAAAACCGCCAATGACGGCAAACACAATCGGCACCACTGTCAGGGCGACAATCGGCGACAACCGTTTGGTCATTATCAGGACTGTGAAGACCACCACCATGGCCAAGCCAAGCAATGCGAGCATAGGTAAGTTCTCTTGTTCTTATGAGTAGCGTGGCCGACGCACAGACGCACGACCCCGTGCCCGCCAGATGGCACGATCAACGGTACCTGGCGGGGGGTGTTAATTGAAGTATTGAAGGGGGCTCAATTCAGCCGTGACCGGTTAGACGTGTTCCGTGACCTTCAGGCCGTCCCAGTCCGGCGTCTGGACTTGGGTAGAGGCCACCGCGGGCAAAGGTGTGCCGTCCAGGGTGCGCATCAAGGTCTCGCGGTCGCAGGCGTTCTCCGAGATGGACATCACCACGGTAGCCACCGCGTTGCTTGCCAGACTGGTCAATGCCCGGGCTTCCGACATGAAGCGGTCGATACCGATCAGCAGGGCGAGGCCGGCCAGGGGAATGTCATGGATCACGGTGAGTGTCGAAGCCAGCGCGACAAAACCGGCGCCGGTGACACCCGCGGCCCCCTTGGAGGACAAGAGCATGATCGCCAGCATGGTCACGGTCTGGGTCATGCTCAGTTCGATGTTGCAGGCTTGGGCAATGAACACTGCTGCCAGCGAGAGGTAGATCGCCGTACCGTCGAGGTTGAACGAGTAACCCGTTGGCAGCACCAACCCCACCACACCTTTCTTGCAACCCAGGGCTTGCAGCTTTTCCAGCATCCGCGGCATCACAGGCTCAGTGGAAGAAGTCCCCAACACCACCAGGAATTCTTCACGGAAGTAGCGCAGCAACTTCCAGAGGCTGAAACCATTGGCCCGGCAAATGCTCCCCAGCACCACAAAGACGAAGAACGCGCAGGCGATGTACAACGTCATGATCAACTTGGCTAACGAGCCCAGCGATGTAATACCGTACTGGCCTACGGTGAACGCCAGGGCTCCGAAGGCACCGATCGGAGCGAAGCGCATCAGGTAGGAGAAGATCTTGAACACCATGTGCGAGGCGGATTCCAGTACATCCAGCACCGGCTTGCCACGCTCGCCGATGGCCGAGAGTGCAAAACCGCAAAGCACTGCGATGAACAACACCGGCAGTACTTCACCTTTATTGAAAGCACCGATGAACGTGTCCGGGATGATGTGCATGAAAAACTCGACCACTCCCAGCTTCGCGGCAGAATCGGTGTACTGCGACAGGCCCTTGGTGCTCAACTGGGTGGGGTCAATGTTCATGCCCACACCGGGCTTGAACAGGTAGACCGACACCAGGCCGATGATCAAACTGATCACGGTCAGCGCCAGGAACAGCAGCATGGTCTTGCTCAACAGGCGGCCGAGGGAGCGTTTGTCGCTCATGCCGGCGATGCCGGTGACGATGGTGCAGAAAACCACCGGAGCGATCATCATCTTGATCAGCTTGATGAAGGCATCACCCAGCGGTTTCAAGGCAATGGCCTGTTGCGACCAAAAATGTCCGACCAGCACGCCCAACAGCACGGCGAGGAGGATCTGGAAGTAGAGCGATTTTACAACTTTCATGGCATCACCCATTTTTAGAATTGTGCTGATGCAACAACGGCAATGACTGGGGGAAATTATCCGGCGAGTCGTTGGGAAGCCGCGGCGTAGACAAAACCGGAGAACAGTCGACGCGATGTACGTACCACCGAGGCGCGAATGGTCTCACCCTGATCGCCGGTGTAAGACAATACGACATCTATTCCACCACTTGGATGTTCAATGCGTACTTGCTTCAAGCGCGGCTCGCTAACCCCGCCAAGCAATTGCGCGACCACACTGCCTGGCGTGACGCAAGCGGTGGCCAGGCCGATGGAACCGGTGATCGCCAAGGCCCGGTGGCAGTTGTGGGGCATGAAGTAGCGCACCTGGATTGTGCCGCCGGCCTTGGCCGGAGATACCAGTACGGGCTTGGGAATCACTTTATCGCTGACATCACCCAGGCCCATTGCCAGGCCCGCTTGCAGTCGCAAGGACTCCAGGCGACGCAGGAACTCTTTATCGGCATCCAGTTCAGCAGGGCTTTCATCACCCTGTTTACCCAGTTGGCCGGCTTCGACGATCATCATCGGCATTGCCATGTCGATGCAGGTCACGGGGATACCGTCGATCAAATCCTGCGTTTGCCCCGTCGGGAAAAGTTTGCCGGTCTTGCTGCCCGCAGCATCCAGGAACGTCAGTTGCACAGGAGCGGCGGTACCCGGCACACCATCGATGGCAGTGTCGCCTTCATAGCTGACCGTGCCACCGGGGGTCTGTACCTCGGCGTTCACAAAAGTCCCGGTATTGAGGTTGCGAATACGCACACGGGTCAGGTCTTTGCAGGCTTTGACCAGCCCCTGCTCGATGGCGAACGGGCCAACGGCGCAGAGCATGTTTCCGCAATTGGGCGCGGTATCGACTCGACGCTGGGAGACCATGACCTGAACGAACAGATAGTCGACATCCGCATCAGGATGCAGCGACGGGCTGACGATCGCCACCTTGCTGGTTTGTGGGCTACCGCCACCGATACCGTCAATTTCCAGCTCATGCCCAGAACCCATAAGGTTGAGCAACAGTTCATCACGCTCTGCGATCGCAACAGGTAAATCCCAGGCGAGGAATACCGGGCCCTTGGAAGTACCACCGCGCATTAGCACACAGGGAATTCGTTGCATGAATACTGACTCTTGTTGATCAATGGGGGTTATTGATGTCTTGTGAGCAAGAGTCGCAGGCTTTCAAAATTGTTTCCAATGCAAATATCAGCCTGATTATTGCGTTTGACGAATGATAAACCTAGGATGACTGGGCTGACCAACGCTCCTCTGAGGGGATAAAAAAAGTGAATTATGAGCTCAATGACATTCGATCTTTCGTGAAGATCGCAGAACTTGGCAGTTTCCACGAAGCTGCCGATGCATTGCATCTCTCTCAACCTGCGTTGAGTCGCAGAATGAAAAAGCTTGAAGAGGGATTGGGAACAGCGCTCCTCGATCGCACGACAAGAAGGGTAAGCCTCACCAGTGTCGGGCGAGACTTCCTGCCCAAGGCACGACGCTTACTGGATGACTTCGACGACTCGATACTCAACATCCGGGAGCTGGCGGAGCGCCAAAGCGGCCGGGTAACCCTGGCCTGCATCCCCACCGCAGCCTTCTATTTTTTGCCATCGGTCATCCGTCTCTACAACGAGCGCTATCCACAAATTCGCATTCGCTTGCTTGACCTGAGTGCGAACGAAGGGCTGGAGGCTGTCCTGCGTGGCGAAGCCGACTTTGGCATCAACATGATGAGCGGCCAGCACCCGGACATAGAGTTCGTGCCGTTGGTCAACGAGCCTTTTGTACTGGCGTGTCGACGCGATCATGAGTTGGCCAAACGAAGCGCCGTCACCTGGTCTGAACTCAGCAATTACCGCCTGATCGGGGTCGGTCGCCTGAGCGGCAACCGAATGTTGCTTGACCACGCTTTGTCGGGCTTGAGCTGGCGCCCGCAGTGGTTTTATGAGGTGCAACACCTGTCTACATCGCTGGGTCTGGTAGAAGCTGGATTAGGCGTTTCGGCAATGCCGAGCCTGGCAATGCCTGCAGTGGATCATCCAACGTTGGTGAGCATCCCTTTGATCGAGCCTGTTGTGAACCGATCGTTGGGACTGGTTTACCGACGAGGCGCCTCCCTCTCCCCTGCAGCGGAAAAATTCGTCTCCATCCTACTGGAACAGTGGGAGCAATGACCCTTGAGTTTCCGCTAGCCTAAGTTGAGAGAAAGGCCGATCGGCTTGGGCGGCTTATCCAGCAAAACGCGCCGGTGCATCAAATCAATGATCACATTTTGGCGCGTGTCAGCCGTAATCGGGTCGCCTCCTACCTGTGACACTCAGCCGCTTACGAATAACACTCGCAGAAATCTAAGCGACTGGATCGTCCGGCACTGTTTTTATCGTACACCCCTTCGATCCTTGGTCTTTACTGCCAAGCGGACAGGAGCGCTCGATTTCGACCTGTCCTTAGGACTTAGTCAACGCCATCTAGGGAATGATCGATGAAGTGCATCCAGTTGAAAGAAAATCATCCGGGAAAAATGCCTAAAAAACGCGTTGCATTTCAATGGACAGCCATTGGGATGTTGGTATTCAGCTTTCCGCTCAGCGGCCTCAGCGCTGCAAAGGCGGCTACTCAAGTCGCAGACACCGTCTATTTCGGCGGCTCTATCTTGACCATGGAAGGTGATAATCCAACCTATGCTGAGGCGATTTCCGTGAAGGACGGAAAGATTCTGTCTGTCGGAAACAAGACTGATGTCCTGAAGGGTCAGGGAGATCACAGTCGCCTTGTGGATTTGAAAGGTAAGGTACTTCTTCCGGGATTCATTGATGCGCATGGCCATGCCTGGACAACGGGCTTTCAGAAACTGTCCGCTAACCTGCTGCCACCTCCGGATGGCGGGGGCAAATCCATTCCAGCGGTGGTAGCTGCGTTGAAAAGCTGGCAGCAAAAAAACGCTGTCGCTATCGATAAGGTTGGCTGGATTGTCGGATTTGGCTATGACGACTCTCAATTGGTGGAGCAGCGCCATCCCAACGCAGATGATCTTGACCAGGTTTCTACCGAGCTGCCTGTTGTCATTATCCATCAGTCAGCCCACCTGGCAGTGATGAATCATAAAGCACTGGAAATGTCCGGCATTTCGGCGCAGAGCACCGACCCTTCCGGCGGCGTGATTCGTCGTACAAGCGACGGTAAAACCCCTGACGGCGTGCTGGAGGAAATGGCGTTTTTCGCCCCGATCTTCAAACTGCTGGCCACTTTTGACCCTTCGGTGAATGAAAAAATTGCCTTGGCCGGTGCCGATTACTACGCACAATACGGATTTACCACGGCCCAGGAAGGCCGAGCCAGCAAAGCGCAGGTAGAGACCTGGCAAAAACTGGCCAGCCAGAAAAAGATGAAGATTGATGTGGCAGCCTATCCAGACCTTCAGGCTGAGCAGGCTTTCATGAAAACGGTTTCTCCGAGTGTCGAGTACGACAACCACTTCCGGATCGCCGGGGTAAAGCTCAGTTTGGATGGCTCTCCCCAAGGACGCACTGCTTGGCTGACAGAACCGTACAAGGTTCCGCCGCCAGGCCAGGCAGCCGACTACAAAGGCTACCCTGCAATTCCCAAAGCTGAAGATAGAGAAGCGCTTGTCAATCAGGCATTTGAGAGTAACTGGCAGGTGCTTGCCCATTGCAATGGTGATGCTGCATCCGACGCATTCATTGATGCGGTGACAAAAGCCGAAAAAAGGTACGGCAAAGGTGATCGTCGGACGGTGATGATTCATGCTCAGGCTGTTCGTGAAGATCAGTTGGACAAGATGAAATCGCTGGGCATAATCCCGTCTTTCTTCGGCATGCAGACCTTCTATTGGGGGGACTGGCACCGCGATGTGACCATGGGCAAAGAGCGTGCATTTCGTTGGGATCCTGCCGCCTCTGCCATCAAACGCGGAATGCTTTTCACTGAGCATCACGACGCGCCAGTCGCCACACCTAGCGCAATGATGATCGTCTTTGCCTCAGTCAACCGCACCAGTCGCTCGGGAGAGGTGATTGGACCTGACCAGCGCATCAGCCCATACGTGGCTTTGAAGTCCATTACGGCCTCTGCGGCTTATCAATATTTTGAAGAACGGAGCAAAGGAACCTTGCAGCCAGGCAAACTCGCCGACTTCGTTATCTTGAACAAGGATCCTACCAAGGTTGCCCCTGAAACCATCAAGGACATCCAAGTTCTCGAAACGATCAAAGAGGGCGACACTGTCTATCAGGCAGTAGAAGGATAACTATTTCTAGAAGTCGCGGCTTATCGCGGTGTTGGAAGCCGGTAGGTGTGTTTGGCAAACGCTTACGCATGATGCGCGGACAAGGTGAGGCTGCCGAGAACATACGCGGGGCCCTGGCTCCCAAACAGGTGAAGGGCGATCCAACCGCATGGCCGGATTATCACGCCCTGGAATCCACCATTACGCTGATGCCTCACTCAATGCAGCGCGTTCGGCCACATGCCGTAAAGAGTCGAAATTGATATTGGCGCCGGAGTCGATGGCAATCAGTGTCTGATCCCGCACACCCGTTCGCGCAACGTATTTCTTGATGCCAGCAACGGCCAGAGCGCCAGAAGGCTCTGTGATAGAGCGTGTATCGTCGTAGATATTCTTCATCGCGATGCAAAGCTCATCGTTACTGACAGTCAGTACCTCATCGACGCAAAACCTGCACACCTCAAAGCCGTGGGCGCCGATCTGCGCGACCGCCACACCATCGGCAAAGGTGCCCACACTTGGCAGCACCACTCGATCATCGGCCTGGAGGGCTGCATTCAAACAGGCTGAATGTTCCGACTCGACGCCAATGATGCGCACCTCTGGCCGCAAGTATTTAACGTAAGCCGCGATGCCGGCGATCAAACCGCCACCGCCCACCGGAACAAAGATGGCATCCAGCCCCCCTTGATGCTGACGCAGTATTTCCATGGCGACCGTGCCCTGCCCGGCAATGACATCTGGATCATCGAAAGGCGAAACAAAAGTTTTGCCGGTTTGGCGTGCCAGTTCTAGTGCATGAGACAAGGCAAACGGAAAGCTTTCGCCGTGCAGCAGTGCCTGGGCGCCACGACTACGGACTCCTGACACCTTCAACTCTGGCGTCGTGGTGGGCATGACAATCATGGCGTCGATGCCAAGTTGCCGTGCTGCCAATGCCACACCCTGGGCATGATTACCCGCTGAAGCGGTGATCACTCCGCGCTTCTTTTGCGCCGCGCTCAAGTTGACCAGTTTGTTGTAGGCGCCTCGGATCTTGAAGGAAAAGGTCGGTTGAAGATCTTCGCGCTTGAGCAGGATCTGGTTACCCAATGCCAACGATAATGCAGGTGCCGGCTGCAGGGGCGTATGCACGGCCAGTTCGTAAACCGGCGCGGCGAGGATCTTTTTGACGTACTGCTCAAGTAGGGTGTGTTGGGCGAGCGTACTGGGCATGATCGTCTCCTGACATTGATCAGAGCCCCGAGACAGAAAATGAAAACCCGCCTCCAGGGCGGGTTGGGTGCTGCAGTCGTGAGCTAGCCCGCCAAATGAGGAATGGCGGTAATAATGCTTGGCTGGCAGCGCAATACGATGAAAGTCATGCTCGGAAATTAGCCGGGCGCCGACGGCAAGTCAACGGCCAATTTCCAAATTCTTCGGTAGCTGATTGGCAACGCCTCATTTACGTTTGCGTGGCGGCAAAAGCATCGGACTTTGCAGTGTTCCGTAACGCAGTTGCCCCTTTATCTGAAACATTGCAGTGGATTAGACCGCACTAACTCAACAACGGACTGGCTCCAGCTAAGGCCGAGAAAAAACTTAACGTCGTGTCCGGGATTAGTTGCCCACTACAGAGCGTCCGTTCTGAGTGACTGAAGAACTCGACCTTTATCGAACCCTTGCCGAAGCGATAGGTCTGCTCTTGTACACGTCCACGGAAATAATCGAATGTCCGCTCAACACACCCTTGTCGTCCTCGCTCGGGGCGGATATGCCGCTCGCGGCGTTCTGTATCTGATCATTGGTATCTTCGCGCTGCTGGCAGCTCAAGACTCAACAAAACCGAAGGACAGCCAAAAAAGCCTTGAAGCGTTGTTGAGCCAGCCATTCGGATATGTCCTGGTTGGGCTAGTGGTGGCCGGTCTACTGGCCTTCGCAGGGTGGCGAGTGCTGCAAGCAATTGGCGACGTCGATCATCACGGTACGAAACTAAAGGGGTTGGTGATTCGTGCGGGTTTGTTGGCAGGAGGTTTACTCAATGGTGCTCTTGCGTTTTTTGCCTTAGGGCTGCTCATTAGCGGCGTCAGAAGCTCAGGTAGTGCCGGAGGTGGGGAGACGAAGGATCTACTGGCGCATCTTTTGTCCTGGGATCACTCAAACGTGGTCGTCTACCTCGTGGCGCTCGTTCCATTAGGCGTAGGAATTGCTCACATCATCAAAGGATGGAAAGCGTCGTTCGAGAAGTATTTTGAGGCTGATGAGGACGTGATGCGATACGTCCGTCCGGTGGCTCGTTTCGGACTCATCGCTCGCGGCGTGGTGTTTCTCGAGATAGCCCTGCTCCTGGCGATCAGCGGCTCCCGTTATCAAGCCACGGATCCACCCGGCATGAAGGAAGCGCTCGATGCTCTTCAGAACCTGCCTGTTGGCGGTTTGATTCTGATGGTGATGGCATTGGGATTGATCGCCTTTTCAGCTTACAGCTTCTCCGAAGCCGCATGGCGCAAAATAAACATGGATGTGCCTGGGGTAACGAAAACATAGACGCGTGGCAGGAGCCATCGCCAAGGCGGAACCCTCAGTATTAAATTAATTTGAACCGCTTTGAGACGTGCCCGCCTAATGATCAGCTTGTGATGAATTGCACAGGCAATGTGCCAATAACGGCATACTCCGAGAGGTGATCGACGTGGCTAAAGACGATAAGAAAAGCAAAGGTGACGCTTCGAAAGCAAGCAAGGATTTGAAAGACAAAAAGGCATCACCGGCGAAGAAATCAGCTGCGGCCTCGGCTCTTTCGAAGTCTTCCGAAAAGAAAGACAAGAAAAAAGATGCCGAACCAAAGAAATCTGCAAAAAAAGCTGATAGCAAGCCAGAAAAGGCTAAGAAATCAGAGAAAGCAGAAAAGTCGACGAACAAGAAAAAGTGACATCCTGGTATTTGCTAGGGCTTTACGCCCTAGCTTACTCAGGCCGAGTTGTTCGCAACCGCGATCAGTACCTTCGCCATGAAGGTGGAGCATTTGGACAATCTTGATTGGGTTCAATGGCCCGCGATGTTCGTCACGGTACTTGCGGCGTGGCTGATCGGATCTCAGCGCCCAAGAAGGCGAATGACCGGGTTCGTATTGTTCAGCTTGAGTAACGTGCTATGGGTGATTTGGGGCATTTATGCGCAAGCTCATGCGCTTATCGTGTTACAGATTTGCCTTTTCCTGATGAATCTCCGTGGGTTCAAAAAGAACTCTAGGGCCCCGTAGCATCAGGATCCTGGGAACTCCTCAAACCCTTGAGATTCTTTCTGAAACCCCGGGCGTTCATCCCTAGAAGAACACACTCAAGTACGATCAACGCATAAGCGTGCGAGTGAAGGCCCCAGACAACCCACAACGCATTGCTCGCGATGAAGCCCCAAAAAGCGATCATCCGTCGGCGTGGTCGTTGGGAACCGACGAACCAGGCCGAGATCACCGTGACCACCATAGCGGGCCATTGCACAAGATCGATGTATTCCAAGCCAGCCCCCCTCGCGCTACAGCCTTATTCAATGTGCAACGCCAGCACTCGCCAGCGAGTTGAGAGTTGGCAGTCCACGCAAACCGTGGATATCGCGAATAGGTGATTCAGGCCATCGACGCGGTAGATGTAAGGGTCTGGACACCGCTGCACAGCTCAAAGTTCTAAGCGAAGCCTTCGGGTTACGGTTTCGTTCGCTAATCGCACGACATCTCCTGCCAGGACACCCGCCTGCGCCCATTGTTTGGCACCCTATGCACATCGTTGCAGTAACCATGAATTCATGCGGTTTGGCGTCAGAGCATTCTGTTCGGCCAACTTGAAAACAGGAGTAAGCCTTGATCAATAAAACATTTGAATCCGTCGCTGCTGCACTGGACGGTATTGCCGATGGTTCGGTCATCATGGTGGGTGGCTTCGGTACTGCCGGGATGCCGTCGGAGTTGGTAGATGGCGTCATCGCTTCGGGTGCTCGCGATCTGACCATCATCAGCAACAATGCCGGCAATGGTGAAATCGGCCTGGCCGCCTTGCTCAAGGCCGGGCGCGTTGCCAAGGTCATCTGTTCGTTTCCGCGCCAATCCGATTCCTATGTATTCGACGAACTCTACCTGGCGGGAAAAGTACAGCTTGAGGTGGTGCCGCAAGGCAATCTGGCCGAACGTATTCGTGCGGCTGGCTCTGGAATCGGTGCGTTTTATTCGCCTACCGGATATGGCACCTTACTGGCCGAAGGCAAGGAAACCCGGGTAATCGACGGTCGTAACTATGTGCTGGAAATGCCGTTGCATGCCGATGTCGCACTGATCAAGGCTGAAAGTGGCGATCGCTGGGGCAACCTCACCTATCGCAAAGCCGCGCGTAATTTTGGACCGATCATGGCGATGGCAGCGAAAACGACAATCGCCCAGGTCAAGCGGATTGTCGAGTTGGGAGAGCTGGACCCCGAGCACATCATCACGCCAGGGATCTTCGTTCAGCGCGTGGTTGCAGTGCCGCTCACCCCTATCTCGAATGCCAACGTCAACTGAGGCCCGCCATGACTGTCATGAAAAAACTATCGCGTAGCGAAATGGCCCAGCGTGTGGCCGACGATATTCTCGAAGGCTATTACGTGAACCTGGGCATTGGCGTGCCCACGCTGGTGGCCAACTACCTGGGTGACAAGGAAGTGTTCCTGCACAGTGAAAACGGTGTACTGGGCATGGGCCCGAGTCCTGCGCCGGGCGAGGAAGACGATGACCTGATCAACGCGGGCAAACAGCATGTGACGCTGCTGCCCGGTGGGGCCTACTTTCACCACGCCGATTCGTTTTCGATGATGCGCGGTGGGCACATCGATATTGCCGTGCTTGGCGCCTTCCAGGTTTCGGTCAACGGCGACCTTGCCAACTGGCACACCGGTGCCGAAGGTTCCATTCCCGCAGTGGGTGGCGCAATGGACCTCGCGACAGGCGCACGCCAGGTGTTCGTCATGATGGATCACCTGACCAAGACTGGCGAAAGCAAATTGGTGCCGCAATGCACTTACCCGCTGACCGGCATTGGCTGCGTGACTCGGATTTATACCGACCTGGCTATTCTGGACGTGACTGCGCAAGGCTTGAAGGTGCGGGAGATCGTCGCCGATATCAGCTTTGAAGACTTGCAAGCGCTCAGTGGCGTGCCGCTGATTCGATAACGGATCGAGTTTGCGTGGCCACGCAGCCATGTTGCCGGACGACTTCAAGCGTGTCCGGCAACATGGCTGCGATGGGTTGCTTGTTCGCTGGCGGCCGGACGCAGGCTGAACTGAACGTCATCTCGACGTTGTGGCCCTGGGTCGAACTGGGAAGAAGAGTCAGCCTGTTCAGGCCGCTATCCGGGTTGCCTGCAGTGCCAACTCGTGCAAACTGGCCAAACGCTGCATGACGCGCTCGACCACTTCCAGCCTGGCCACCGCACCACTGCGCAACTCCCCCATCGATTGCAAGGCGACCTCGGCCTTGTCCAGCCCCAGGCGCGTTGAATCGGTAAGCTGTTCAAGCCCCTGACGGGCATCTTGGGCCGACTTTTCCAGGCCTGTGGCGATCTGCCGGATTTGCGCACTGGAGTCCGCTGCCTGGCGCGACAGATTACGGACCTCGTCCGCCACCACTGCAAAACCGCGGCCATGATCACCGGCCCGCGCGGCCTCGATCGCGGCATTGAGTGCCAGCAGGTTGGTCTGTCGGGCGATGTCCTGGATGCTGCCGACAATCGCACCGATGCGTACCGACTGGCTGCCCAGCTCATCGAACACCTGGTCCAGGCGCTGCAGATACTGATCCAGGTCCCCAAGCACCGCAGCCGAAGACTGCATGCTCACCGCACTGGCCTGTACCCGCTCGCCCGCGCCTCGCGCCAACTGGTTGGCGAAGCGCATGTCTTCTTCAGTTTGCAGCACCACTCGGGTCAGGTGTTCAAGTGCCACCTTTACTTGAGCCCCCGGCCAAGCGGGCTCGGCCACAGGCAACGACACAAGCGGGACCGGCGCGTTGCAAATCATCGGTTCCGGCTCCTGCTGTACAAGCACTTCAACCACCCGCACTGGCTGACGGTGATAAAGCACCGCCGCTGCCAGCAGCAACAGGTCGATGATGCCGGCATATATCAGGTGCAGGCCGTTGCCGGCAGCGAGCAGCAACACCGCGCTGCCAGCGGCAACCAAGGCCAATCGCGCCAGAATTTTATTGCTCATACTTGTCTCCAGGTCACTCACAGCAACGTCCAGGTGAAGCTCAGGATCAGTGTGCTCTTATTGTTGTTATGAACGAGGCAAGGCGTGGCGTCAGCATTGTTGCGCGCCATGTAAAGCACCGTCACGCAGGATGCAAGTGGAAGGTATTGAGACGGTGAGCGTGGCAATATCCGCTTTGCGCTTATCGCTATCCGCTTTGTGCAAGGGCACGACATAGATGCTGATCAGCGCGCGTACCGATTCTGCAAAGACCGAAGGCAAAATCAATGACGCCAACGTACCGATCAAGGTGTTCTGAACAGCATGAGCGCGCCCGGTTCAACCGGGCCGTGAAATACCGTGCTGACGCAGTTTGCGATAGAGCGTATTGCGGCTAATCCCCAGGCGTGCGGCAACATGGGCGATATGCCAGTGTTCTGCCTCAATCAGCGTCAGCAGCGTCTGCCGTTCGGATACCCCAAGCGGATCTTCAGCCAGCGCGGCGGTCGCTGGCGGTTCCGGCAGCAACTCTGCCAAGTCGTCCAGGGTGACACGTCCCTCCAACGCCAACGCTACCAGTGTGCGCAAACACGTACGCAGCTGCCGGACATTGCCCGGCCACGGTTGTTTCAGCAAGCGTTCCCTGACGCCCGCCTCCAGCCGAATCCTTGCACCTTTCGTCTCTTCGCGTAGCAGCAGGTCGAGCACACTGCCTTTGTCTGATCGTTCGCGCAACGGCGGGAGCTGCACGGCGAATCCGGCGATGCGATAAAACAGATCTTCGCGAAAGCGCCCTTCGGCCACACAGGTGAGCAGATCCTGGTGGCTGGCACTGATAAGGCGTACGTCGAGGGGACGCGCCGTCGCGCTACCTAGCGGCACCACTTCACGCTCCTCCAGCACCCGCAGCAGGCGAGTCTGTAACGCCAGTGGCATATCGGCGATCTCATCGAGAAATAGAATGCCGCCATGGGCCTGTTCCAGCTTACCGATCATCCCGTCCTTGCGTGCACCGGTGAAGCTGCCGCCGCGATAGCCGAACAGTTCGCTCTCGATCAGCGTTTCTGGAATGGCCGCACAATTGATCGCCACAAACGGCTGGCTCGCCCTGGCGCTGGCGCGATGCAGCGCCGCCGCAAAGGCTTCTTTGCCGGTACCGGTTTCGCCCTGCAGGAACACCGGAACGTCACGTTCCAAAACACGCAATGCGCGAGCAAAGCCGCGTTGCAGGCGCGGGTCTTCGAGGCACACGCGCACATCGTTGATCTTGGGGATAGCAGGAGTGACCAAAGGCACCTGGCGCAGGGGTTCTCGCAGCTGTCCGTAGAGCAGGCGCCCGTCCACCAGCCGCATTGGCCAACAGACACTCGGTTGGGCGCTGGCCTGACTCATCACCTGATCGATAGGTGTTTCCAGCAGCATCGTCAGAGATTGCCCGATCACTTGATCACGGCTGAGGCCCAGCAGGTCCAGCGCCGCTTGATTGACGGAACAGATGCGGGCGCCCTCGTCGAAACTGAGCAGTCCTTCACCCAGCAGCCCAACGAAGCCGGCCTCAGGATGGAAGCGCAGCAAGTATCGCTGCGGATCATGCCCCAGGAAAAAACAGTTCTCGATCAACTTGGCTGACAGGTTGGTCAATGCCATGGCCTGGAAGTGTTGCTGAAGACTGTGGTCATCCCTTGCAGAAGAGAGGTTGAGCACGGCAAGCAACTCTCCACCGGCATCGAATATCGGGCTGGCCGAACAGGTCAGGCCGACGTGTTTGCCACGGAAATGCTCATCTCGACGGATGGTTACATGCCGTCGCTCGACCAGACAGGTCCCGACACCGTTGGTGCCCTCACAATCTTCACTCCACACCGAGCCGAGCCACAGCCCGGAGCGCTGGGCATCGGCGCGTTCCGATTCGTTGAACACACTGTCGATCGCCACACCGCGCGCATCGGTGAGAAGCACCACGTGGCCGTCCCGCCCGAGCTGTTGGTGCAAACTGTTCATCTGCCAGTGCGCCACGGCAATGATGTGTTCCAGGGGCGCACGGTGATCTTGCAAGCGTGCCTGTTCAACCACATTAGGTGCGCGGCGGCTGGCGGGATCGAGCTGATATTGATCCAGGCATCGGCGCCAGGATCGCGTGATGGCCAGGTCAGCAACAGGACTGTGGCTGGCGATAGTGCCCTGCACAGCTTGTAGCACTTGTTGTGCATGGGCGTTGATCAAAGCCGGCTTCATTGTTGTTGTTCTCCGCTACGGTCAGGACACGGGTCTATTCGCAGCTTATATGAAAAGGCTGCAACGAGCGTTTTTTGCGCCGCGTGACACTCTGTCATCCGCCATTCCCGAATTCGTGACATGAATCCTGATCAAGACCTGGGAAATACTGCACCAGCCGCTCTGCAACAGGGGTTTCGTGAAGATGGCCCGGCCCTTGCTCCAGGTCAACTCGTTACCAAAACAACAAGATCGGGAGAGGCTCCATGAACATCGCTGTCGAAACACCCCTGCAAACGCCAACTGCCCAGCTCACGGCTTGGGTCGAAAACCTCGGCGAGTGTCTCGCCCAACGTGATGTGGACGGCGCGTTGCAATTGTTTGCCGAGGAGTGTCACTGGCGGGACCTGCTACTTTTCAGCTGGAACCTGGTGACCTTGGAAGGCAAGCCTGCCATCCGGGATATGCTCGAAACGCGCCTCGACCAGACTCATCCCGGGCGATGGATACTGGAAGGTGAGGCGACGCTGAACAACGGTGTGCTCGAAGGCTGGATCAGCCTGGAAACCGACGTGGCGCGAGGTAAAGGCTACGTGCGCCTGAAGGAAGGCTTGTGCTGGACGCTGCTGACGACCATGCGTGAGCTCAAGGGTTATGAAGAACCCAGCGGCCGCCGTCGCCCAATGGGGGCCAGTCATGGTCACGCCCATGCCGACAAACGCAACTGGCTGGAGCGCCGTCGTGATGAAGAAGCCGCGCTCGGTATCACCAGCCAACCGTACTGCCTGATCGTGGGCGGCGGCCAGGGCGGGCTGGGGCTCGCAGCACGGCTCAAGCGAATGGGCGTACCAACCCTGATCGTCGACAAGGCCGAACGGCCTGGCGATCAGTGGCGCGGTCGCTACAAGTCGCTGTGTTTGCACGACCCTGTCTGGTACGACCACATGCCCTACCTGCCCTTCCCCGATCACTGGCCGGTCTTCACCCCGAAAGACCAGATTGGCGACTGGCTGGAAATGTACACCAAAGTCATGGAGCTCAATTATTGGCCGCGCACAGAATGCGTGAGCGCCAGCTTTGACGAACAAAGTGGCACCTGGAAGGTTGAAGTGCAGCGCGATGGCGAGCGTCTGACTTTGCAGCCGACCCAGTTGATCCTCGCCACCGGCATGTCTGGCGTACCCAATGTGCCCAGTTATCCGGGTGCCGAGGCATTCAAAGGCCAGCAGCATCATTCCAGCCGCCATCCCGGCGGAGACGCCTGGCGCGGCAAGCGTGCGGTGGTCATCGGTGCGAACAATTCGGCTCACGACATCTGCGCCGACCTGGTGGAGAACGGCGCCGAGGTGACCATGGTGCAGCGCTCCAGCACCCACATCGTGCGTTCCGACAGTTTGATGGAGCTCGTGTTCGGCGGGCTCTACTCTGAAGACGCCGTGGAATCGGGTTTGACCACGGACAAGGCTGACATGCTGTTCGCCTCGATCCCCTACAAGGTCATGCCAAGCTTTCATCAACCCGTCTTTGACGCGATCAAGGAGCGTGACAAGGACTTCTACGAGCGCTTGGCCAAGGCCGGCTTCATGCTCGATTTCGGTGACGATGAGTCCGGGCTTTTCATGAAGTACGTACGCCGTGGTTCTGGTTACTACATCGACGTCGGCGCCTCTGAACTGATCGCCAACGGCACGATCAAGCTCAAGAGCGCGCCTGGCCTGGGTGTCGAACGCATCGAAGCGGATGCCGTCGTGCTCAACGATGGCAGCCGGCTACCGGCCGATCTGATCGTCTACGCCACGGGCTATGGCTCAATGAATGGTTGGGCGGCGAAGCTGATTTCCCAGGAAGTCGCTGACAAGGTCGGTCGTTGCTGGGGCTTGGGTTCCGGAACCACGAATGATCCTGGCCCCTACGAGGGCGAACTGCGGAACATGTGGAAGCCAACCCAGCAGGAGAACCTCTGGTTCCACGGCGGCAACCTGCATCAATCACGGCATTATTCGCTGTATCTGGCGCTGCAGTTGAAGGCGCGCTTCGAAGGGATCAATACATCCGTCTACCGCCTTGCAAAGCGTCACCACACCGGCTGAGTCAAATGGCGCCCAGTCTTGGCTGGGCGCCTCTGCACTCTGGCCCCATTGGGTCTTCTGGTTCTCCATCCGTCGCCATCGAGTCGTGCGTATAATGCGTTTCCTTTCAATCGCTTAAGCTGTCCAATGAAAAAACTGCTTGCCATCGTAGCGCTGTCGCTCTCGATCATTACCCCCGCCTTTTCCAGTCCTCCATCGACCTTCTCCGAAGCCAAGGTCATCGCAAAGCAGAAGATCTACCTCGACCAGGCGAACAGCGCCATGGGCGAGCTCTATTGCGGCTGCAAATGGACGTGGGTCGGTAAGTCGGGTGGCCGTATCGATGCCGAATCATGCGGCCTCAAGGCCAGGAAACACGAGAATCGTGCGCAGCGGACTGAGTGGGAACACATCGTTCCCGCCTGGACGTTCGGTAACCAACGCCAATGCTGGAAGAACGGCGGGCGCGAACACTGTGTAGACGATGATCCTGTGTTTCGAGCAATGGAAGCAGACCTGTTCAACCTGTACCCCTCTGTTGGAGAGGTGAACGGCGACCGGAGTAATTTCAACTACGGCATGGCCGCCGGGATAGCGCCGCAGTATGGCCAATGCAAGACGCGGGTGGATTTCGACCAACATGCTGCGGAACCGCGTGACGAGGTCAAAGGGCTGGTTGCCCGAACAACCTTTTACATGTTCGACAGATACAAACTGAGCATGTCACGTCAGCAGCAACAGCTACTGATGGCTTGGGACAAGCAGTACCCGGTTTCGCCTTGGGAAATAGAGCGGGATCGACGCATTGCAGCGATCATGGGGCACTCCAATCCATTCGTAACGGGCGAGCGTCGATGGTCGCAAGGATACAAGGCAGTGGGTGATGGGGTGGTTAGCGCCATTCCTGTTAATCCTCCGCGAACAGCAGCCCAGCCAACCTTGGCCAGCGCGACCGGCGCAGGCTTGATCATTGGCAACCGAAATAGCCAGGTCTACCACCTCTCCATCGGGTGCCCTGGGTATGCTCAGATGTCCGCGAAAAATCAGGTCTCCTTCACGTCAGAATCTGAAGCTCAGGCGGCGGGATATCGAAAGGCAGGCAACTGCAAATAGGGGGTTTGCCGCCCCCGGCAACGTCAAGAGAACGGCCTTTCCAGCAAAGGCCGTTCCGACCACTGATCATTTATATTCGTGCTTTTCCCGTACTTCCGATATGCGGTCATAACTTTCGCGTTCCTCCGAGTCCTAACAAGCTGATCGTCGATGGAATATTGGCGTGCGCTGCGGTTTAGCCTGTTACGGAGATAAGTTAATGATATTCAACGTACAAAATTTTGGCGCTAAAGGCGATGGAAGTACCGACGACACGGCGGCGATACAGAGTGCCATTGATGCGGCAGCTGCTGCTGGTGGCGGTCAGGTGTATATGCCAGCCGGAACCTACATCGTTTCCGCAGGGACGGAACCCTCAGACGGTTGCCTGATGCTCAAGAGCAACGTCTACCTGTACGGCGACGGGATGGGCGTCACCAACGTCAAGGTGGCCGACGGCTCCGACACCAAGATCACGGGCGTTATCCGCTCCGCCTATGGTGAGGAAACCCACGATTTCGGGGTCAGTAATCTCACCATCGACGGCAACCGCGACAACACCACGGGCAAGGTCGACGGATGGTTCAACGGCTACATTCCCGGCGAAGAAGGCTACGATTCCAACGTCACCCTCGACAGCGTCGAGATCAAGGATTGCTCCGGGTATGGTTTCGATCCCCACGAGCAGACCGTCAACATGGTCATCAAGAACAGCGTGTCCCATGGCAATGGCCTGGACGGCTTCGTCGCTGACTTCCTGAGCGACAGCACCTTTGAAAACAACATTGCCTACGATAACGACCGCCACGGTTTCAACGTCGTTACCAGCACCCACGACTTCACCCTGACCAATAACATTGCCTACGACAACGGCGGCAATGGCATCGTGGTGCAGCGCGGCAGCGAAGACATTCCCTCCCCGAGCAATATCACCATTACCGGTGGCGAGGTGTACGGCAACGGCGCCGAAGGGGTGCTGATCAAGCTGTCCAGCGAGGTGACGGTCACTGGCGTCGATATCCACGACAACGCCAGCGCCGGGGTGCGCATCTACGGCAGCAACCACGTCGAGATCATCGACAACACGCTCAACAACAACTCCCTGGGCAACCCCGTTCCGGAAATCATCATCCAGTCCTACGACGACACCCTGGGCGTGTCCGGCAAGTACTTCAACGGCAGTGACAATACGATCCAGGGCAACATCATCAGCGGCAGCGACCTGTCGACCTATGGCGTTGCAGAGCGCAATGAAGACGGCACCGATCGCAACGCCATCGTCGGCAACACCATCAGCCACACCAGCAAAGGCGCGACGCTGGTCTATGGCGACGGCAGCTACGCCAGTGCCACGGTGCCGATGACCACTGTGCAAGGCACGGCTGGCAACGACACCCTGCTGGGCAGCACCGCCAGCGAGATCTTCTTCGGCGCAGCCGGGAACGACACCATCAACGGCGGAGCCGGTGCCGACATTCTGGTGGGCGGTGCGGGCATCGACAAACTCACGGGCGGTACCGGCGCCGATACCTTCCGTTTCTCCTCGCAGTCCGACAGTTACCGCAACGCCACCGCAAGCTTCGATGACACGATCACCGACTTCGACGTCACCCAGGACAAGATCGACCTCGCCGGCCTTGGTTTCACCGGCCTGGGCAATGGCCGTGGCGGCACGCTGCAGGTCAGCTACAGCGCCAGCAATGACCGTACCTACATCAAGGACTACGACGCCGACGCCAGCGGCAATCGCTTCGAGCTGATTCTTTCGGGCAATCTCGCCAGCACCCTGACCGCCAGCAATTTCATCTTCAATCGCGTGGTCACCGGCACCAGCGCCAGTGACGCGTTGTCAGGCAGCGATTCGGCCGACACCTTGCTTGGCCTGGCAGGCAACGACAGCCTGGCTGGCGGCGCGGGCGATGACAAGCTTGACGGCGGCGCCGGCATGGACAGCCTTTCCGGTGGCGCCGGAGCGGACACTTTTGTCTTCTCCAGCCGCATGGACAGTTATCGCAACTACAACACTGGCGGCGCCAACCTCAGCGACGTGATCACCGATTTCGATATCAGCGCCGACAAGATCGACCTCTCGGCCATCGGTTTTACCGGCCTGGGCGATGGCAAGAACAACACGGTGTACCTGGCGCTGAACAGTACCGGCACCAAGACCTACATCAAGTCGCTGGCCGCCGACGCCGATGGCAACCGTTTCGAAGTGACGCTCACTGGCAACTACCTCGACAAGCTGACCAGCGCCAACTTTGTCTTTGCCACGGCGTCTACGACCAACCAGGCGCCGGTGCTGGCTACCCCCCTGCTCGATCAGAACGCCACGGAAAGCACCCCGTTCAGCTACGTGGTGCCGGCCACCAGCTTCACCGATCCGGATAACGACAGCCTCAGCTACATCGCCAAACTGGCCGATGGCAGCGCCCTGCCCGCCTGGCTGACGTTCGATGCAGCGACTCGTACGTTCAGCGGAACACCGAGCGATACCGCATCGGGCACTTACTCTATCCAGGTCACCGCGACGGATGGCAGCAACGCCACGGTCAGCGACAGCTTTACCCTCGCGGTGCAGGATGTGCCGGCCTCTTCCACGCAGATCAACGGCACGCCGAACAATGACACCCTGACCGGCACCGCTGCCAATGAACAACTGTTCGGTGGCGCCGGCAACGACACGCTCAATGGCGGCGCGGGCAACGATATTCTGGTGGGTGGCACGGGGGCGGACAAGCTCACCGGCGGCGCGGGTGCCGATGTGTTCCGCTACACCTCGTCGCTCGACAGTTACCGCACCAGTTCCACCAGCGTCAGCGACCAGATCCTCGATTTCGACGTGACCGCCGACAAGATCGATGTGGCGGCGCTTGGTTACACGGCCCTGGGCAACGGTCTGAATGGCACCCTGCAACTGACCTACAGCGCGTCGACCAACCGCACTTACCTCAAGGACCTCACCGTCGACGCCAACGGCAACCGCTTCGAAGTGTCGATGGCGGGCAACCTGGTGAGCAGTCTGACGGCGAGTCATTTTGTCTTCGCCGGCCAGAACACCTCGAGCAATGTCGCGCCGGTGGTGACCATTCCCCTGCTCGACCAGAACGCCACCGAAAGCACGCCATTCAGTTACACGGTGGCCCGTGACAGCTTCACCGACGCCAACCAGGATGCATTGGTCTATACCGCGACCCTGGCCGACGGCAGCGCCCTGCCTGCCTGGCTGAGTTTCAACGCCACCAGCCTTTCGTTCAGCGGCACGCCGCTGAGCACGGCGTCCGGCAATTACAACGTCCTGGTCAAGGCCACCGATCCATCGGGAGCCTCGGTCAGCGACAGCTTCGCCCTGGCGGTGGCCGATGCGCCGGCCACTACCATCGCCGGCACCAACAATGCCGAAACCCTCAACGGCACGGCGGGCGCGGACCTGATCCTTGGCCTGGGTGGCAATGACACCATCAAGGCCGGCACCGGCGCGGACATCCTTGATGGTGGCGCTGGGCGCGACTCGCTGTACGGAGGCGATGGCGCCGACACCTTCCGCTACACCGACGTGCTCGACAGCTACCGTGACTACGACACCGGCGGAATCACCGCCACCGATACGATTTATGACTTTACCGCAGGCGTCGACAAGATCGATGTGTCGGGCCTGGGCTTTCTCGGTCTGGGCGACGGCAGCAATGGCACGCTGTACATGACCCTCAACGCCGCTGGCGACAAGACTTACGTCAAGTCCGCCGAAGCGGATGCCGATGGCAACCGTTTTGAGATTGCCCTCAATGGCAATTACCTCAACACCCTGACCGCCAGCGACTTCGTGTTCGGTGAGCGCGCGCAACAGGACATCCTCTACCTGCCCACCCTCGGCCAATCCAATGCGCGCCTGCTGAGACGACGATCAGTCCGGCACCTCGATGCTGGTCAAGGACCTGGACCGCTACACGCCTTATGACGTGCGCAGCCAGTTCACCGATGCCGATGGCAACGGTATCGACATCGCGGTAGGTGGTAGCACGGTCAACGGCCTGTCGACCCTAAGCGCCGAGGAACTCAAGTTGTGCTGGTGGCTGACCGACACCGATCAACCGGGGCCCGCGCTATTGCGTGCCGTAGCGTTGCTGGGAGATCAACTGACCGAACTGAAATCGATCGATAACGTCACCATGGGCATCATTTGGGGACAAGGCGAAGAAGCCGCCCAGGAGATTGGCCGCGCCACCGACAAGACGGCGGCAGCCGCGGCCTACAAGGCGGCAACCCTGAAGGTGTTTGATTACCTGCATACCCAGTTCGGCAGCTTCAGCGTGTACATGATGGAAACCGGCCACTACCAGGAGGATGCGGCGCGCGCCCGTGGTTATTCGCCCGAGAAGATTGCCTCCATCGTCGAGGGCGTTGGTTATGTCCGCGCCGTCCAAGAGGAGATCGCTGCAGAGCGCACCGACGTCAAGCTGGCGGTGGACTACACCGACCTGCCCTTGCGCTACGAAGTCGATCCGCTGGTGTATCCGGACGACGTCTGGCACCTGCACGAGGAATCGGCGGAAATCGTCGGCCAGCGCCTGGCCGACTACATCGCCAATGACCTTGACCCCAGCGACAACAATAGTGTTCAGGCGATTTTCGACAACGCTCAAAACCAGGGCGGCATGATCTCCGGTACTGACCAGGCCGATACCCTGGTGGGCAGCTCGGGCAATGACACCCTGGATGGCGACCTGGGTGCCGACACCATGACCGGTGGCGACGGCAATGACATCTATGTGGTCGATAACGCATCCGACAGCGTGGTTGAGACCAACACCTCACCCGCGCAGATCGATACGGTACAGGCCTCGGTCAGTTGGACCTTGGGCGCCAATCTGGAAAATCTGGTGCTTACCGGTGTGTCGGAGATCGACGGTAACGGTAATGAGCTGCGTAACTTCATCACCGGCAATGCCGCCGCCAACGTGCTCAATGGTGCCGCAGGGGCCGACAGCATGAGTGGCGGCGACGGTAACGACACCTACTATGTCGACAACGTCGACGACAGCGTGATCGAGGCCCAAAGCAATCCGGTGCCAGGAGGTATCGACAGCGTGCACAGCAGTTTGGCGGCCTACACCCTCAGTGCCAATGTCGAAAACCTGTATATCGATAGCACCGGCGCCGCCAACGGAACGGGCAATGCGTTGGACAACACACTGTTCGCCGCAGCGGGCAACAATGTGCTGGACGGGCGCGAGGGTAATGACACCGTGTCTTTCGAACGCGCCCTGTCCGGTGTCACCGTCACGCTCTCGACGTCAGCGCAACAAAACACCGTGGGTTCAGGGCTCGACACCTTGAAGTTCTTCGAAAACCTGACCGGCAGTGCCTACGCCGACAGTCTGTCGGGCAACAGCGCGGCGAACGTACTCAACGGCGGTGCGGGCAACGATACGCTGGTGGGCGGTTCCGGCGATGACCGCTTGATCGGCGGAGCAGGCACCGACACGCTCACCGGTGGCACGGGTGCGGACACTTACGCATTTGGTGCGCTGTCGGACATGGGTATTGGGGATTTGCGCGATGTGATCAATGGCTTCAAGACCACTGAGGGCGATCACCTGGATTTCACCGGCCTGGACGCCAACCCGTTGACCGCCACTGTCGATACCTTCACCTTCATCGGCAGCAACGCGTTCGACCCTGCCAACGCCACCGGCCAGCTGCGCTTTGCCGATGGCATTCTCTACGGCAGCGTCAACGCCGACGCCACCCCGGAGTTCGAGTTCGCACTGGTGGGGGTCAAGGAGCTGCACGCCAGCGATTTCACCGCATGAGTCAACACCTGTAGGCGCGAGCCCGCTCGTGAAGCGGTGGCAGATCCAGCATGGATGCTGACCGACCCACCGCTTTCGCGGGCAAGCCCGCTCCCACAGGTGGTTTGTCGTGCCCACAAATCCAAGGACAACCACAAATCAAAATGTGGGAGCGGGCTTGCCCGCTCCCACAGGGATTTGCACTTTGAGGGGAGGCAGGCGTCAATCTTGCCCTTGCTTCATGTCTCAGAACAGGTTTTGCACTTGCTCCAGGACTGCCCGGTTCATCTGGCCGGTATGGGTGTGCAGGCTTACATAGCTTTGCAGCATGTCTAGCTTGGTATCGAGCAAATCCCGTCGTGCCTGGAACACCCGCTGCTGGGCATCGAGAATATCCACCGTGGATCGCACGCCACCCTGGAAACCTTTTTGAGTGGAGATCAGCGCCCGCTGATTGGACTCCACCGCCCGCTGCATGGCCTTGCTCTTGGCAAATCCGGCCACCACACCCAGGTAGTCGGCCTCGATATCCTCGGCCAATTGTTGGCGCTGTACATCATAATCGGACTGGGCGCCGGCCACCTGGGCCTCGGCCTTGGCCACCGACGCACGCACCGCACCGCCGCTATACAACGGGATATCCAGTTGAACCCCCACGTAATAGGCGTCCTGTCGCGGGTCTTGCTCCTGATACTGACGGTTTTCCCGGCGACTCAGCTGGCTGGTCAGCGACAAGGTCGGATAATGCCCGGCGCGTTGGCTGTCGGCCTGGGCCTCGGCGACTTTCACCGCCGCCAGCCGCGCTGCCAGCTCGGGGTTGGCTTCACGGGCAATGTCCGTCCAGTACGACAGATCCCGTTCCGGCGGTATCGGGGTGCCAGCGGGCAGTTCTTCGTCCATCGCCTGGATGTCATCGATGGCGACACTGGCGCGACCGGACAATGCCCGCAACGCCGCCACCCGACGAGCCTGGGCCTCGGCCTCCTGGGCTTCGACCAGGTCGAGCCGGGCCTGGGCTTCATCAACATCGGTGATCGCGCCCTGCCCGCCCTGGTAGAGTTTTTTGCTCTGCGTCACCAACCCGTTGATGGCGGCCTTTTGCTGGGCGATCAACTTGATCTCGTTCTCGGCCCGGGCGACGTCGAAGTATCCTTTCGCAACCCGGTCGTACAGTGTCTGGCCGGCAACGTCGAACAATTGGGTACCCAATTGCCCACGCGCCTTGCCCTCCTGATACGCCGCCCAGCGCCCCTTGTCGTACAGCGGTTGCTGCGCCGCCAGGGTGACATTGTTCGACTGGTAATCGTTACTGTTGACGTAACTGCTGTCATCGCCGCCATCGGTACGACCGCCGTAGCCGTAGCGCGACGTCAGCGACACTTGCGGATAGAGGCCACCGCGGCCGATCGCCTCTTCATGGGTCGACGCCTCAAAGGCATGGGCGGCCGATTGCACGGTCGGGTCGTTGACGCGCGAAGCATCGTACGCGGCGGTCAGGCTCAGTGCCTCCTGGGACGCCCAGACGGGACTGAATGCTCCCCAACCGGTACACAGACTCAGCAACAGGCGGGCGCTATAACGGAACCGTACGGTCATGCTCATTCCTCTTTGAAGGCTGCGAGCAAGCGTTCGCGCAAGGGTTTCATCAGGTAGTTCATCAAGGTGCGCTCACCCGTGACCACCGTGACGTCGGCCAGCATGCCTGGGCGCACCAGCAGGCCGGCGGTCTGTAGCGACACCACGGTGTCTGCGGGAATTTCCACCTTGGCGGAAAAATACGGCTGGTGGGTCTGTTCATCGATCAACTGGTCGGCCGACACCGTCGTCACCGTGCCGGTGACCGTCGGGGTGTCCACCCGTTGCAGCGCCGTGAAATGCACGTGCACCGGCAGCCCCGGACGCAATTTATTGGCCATCAACGGCTCGAAACGCGCGGTGATCGCCATCGGCGCATCCAGCGGCACCACCTGCATCAGGGTTTGACCGGCCTGCGCAACGCCGCCGACCGTATGAATGCTCACGTCCATTACCTGCCCGGACACCGGTGCCCGGATCGCACCGTTGTCGACTTCAAACTCAAAGGCCTGGATCTGATCGGCATAGCCTGACGCCTCGGCCGAGACTTCACTGAGCTGGATTTCAGCATCGCGACGAAATTCCTGCTGCGCCTGCAAGGCCTTGAGCCGACTTTCATTGATCGCCTGGCGTGTCCGGCCGATATCGCCCACCCCGGAAGCGATTTGCCCGGCCATCTGGGCGGCGTTGCGCTCGGCCTCGAACAGCTTGTTGCGTGCCACATAGCCCTCGCGAGCCAGCTCACGCAGGCCTTCGAGCTCCTGCTGCTGGAAGCGCATCTGCGTGTCGTAGTTGCGCTTGACGCCTTCGTAGCCAAGCAATTGCTGCTGCAAGGCCGCGGCTTCGTGTTCGATGATCTGCAAGCGACTGCCCAATTCTGCGCGACGGGTCTCAAACAGCTGGCTCTGCAAGGCCATGGCGGCCTTGACCCGGGGCTCTTCAGCGTGGTCCAGCAGTTCGGCGGGCCATTGGATGCCGGTTGTGCCCAAGCGCTCGGCAATCAACCGCGCCTCGACGCTGCGAGCGTTGAGCAACTTGCCCCGGGTCACGTCGAGTTGTGACCGCGCTTGCACCGTGTTGAGCTGCACCAGCAACTGCCCCTGGTTGACGCGGTCGCCATCGCTGACCAACAGTTTTTCCACAACGCCACCCACCAACGACTGCACCGCTTTGCGTTCGCCCGCCACGACCACCGTGCCGCTGCCCACGACTCCCTGGTCGAGCGGCGCCAAGCAGGCCCATAGCAGGAAGCCGCCAAGCGCCAGGACCAGGAAACCCACGCCATAGCGCGCCACGCTTCCCGCGTCGGTATTGGCACCCGCCGGCGCCGGGTTTGCGCGCAGGATCGGTCGCTGCTCGCTGTACACCTGTGTGCCCGGAGTCAGATCATGCATCTTCGCCAGCCTCCTTGACCGCTGCCGGCCTTGGCGCCGCAATCAATGCCTTGAGCACCCGATCCCGTGGACCGAAGGCTTGTTGGGTGCCGTCCTTGAGCACCAGGATGTGATCGACCACCGCCAGTACATTGGGTCGATGGGTTATCAGTACCACGGTGCTTCCGGCCGCCTTGAGCGCACGAATAGCCTGGACCAGCGCCAACTCTCCGGCTTCATCGAGATTGGAGTTCGGCTCATCTAGCACGATCAGCGACGGAAGCCTGTAAAGTGCGCGGGCCAGCCCCAGGCGCTGCTTTTGTCCGCCGGACAAGCCAAGCCCGCCGGGGCCCAGCGGCGTGTCGTAACCCTTGGGGAACTTCAGGATCATCTCGTGAATGCCGGCATGACGTCCGGCCGCGATGATCTTGTCGGCGTCCTGCTCACCGAAGCGGGCAATATTGTCGGCCACGCTGCCGTCGAACAATTCAATGTCCTGTGGCAGGTATCCGAGGTAGGGGCCCAAGGCGTCGTGAGACCATTGACTGATCTCGGCGTCGTCCAGGCGCACCGATCCGCCCATCGCCGGCCAGATCCCGACCAGCGCCCTGGCCAGCGTTGATTTGCCACTGGCGCTGGGGCCGACGACAGCGAGCACTTCGCCGCTGGCCAGGCTGAAATTGATCCCGCGCAGGATCGGTTGCGAGGCACCGGGCGGGCCAACGTACACCTGCTCCAGACGTACTGCGCCGGTGGGTGGCGGCAAAGGCATACGCAGGCGCTCGCGCGGGTGTTGGGCAAGCAGCAGGCTCAGGCGCTGGTAACTCTGACGGCCAGCGGTGAATTGCTTCCACGAGCCGATGGCGATTTCCACGGGTGCCAGGGCGCGCCCCAACAGCAGCGACATGGCGATCATCATGCCCGCCGATAACTGGCCTTCGAGCACCAGCAATGCGCCCAGGCCCAGGGCCAGCGACTGCCCGGAGATGCGCACGAAACGTGTCATCGAAGTGATCCGCGCGCTTCGGTCGCTGGCATGGGCCTGGGCGGCAACGATGCGCTGCTGCAGCAGGCTCCAGCGCTGGCGTAATGGCCCGAGCATGCCCAGGGCCTGGATGACTTCGGCATTCTGGAAGGAGCTGTTCAGGTAAATCGAGGACTGCACGCCGAGCCGATTGGCTTCGCCCAGAGGCGTTCGAGTCGCCAACTCGCCCCACAGGGCCAGACCGATCAGCACCAGGGCCAGCACCACCGTCAGCACGCCGAACCAGGGGTGGATAATGAACGCTACCAGCACAAAAATCGGCAACCAGGGCGCATCGAGCAACGCAATCAGGCCCTGGCCGGTGATCAATTGCCGTAGCGTCGCCAAATCGATGAGCACTTGCGCCGGGTTGGCGTTGTGTTCGCGAAGACTGCGGGCGAAAGCCGCGTCGAAAATCCGCTCACCCAAGGCATCGTCAAGCCCCGCGCCCATGCGAATCATCACCACACCGCGAACCCATTCGATCAGGGCGCTGAACATCAACAGGCCCAGGGCGATGAAGGTGAGCATGAACAACGTGGTTTCGTTGCGACTGGTGAGTACCCGGTCGTACACCTGCATCATGTAGAGCGACGGCACCAGCACCAGCAGGTTGATCACACCACTGAACAGCGCCAACGACCAGAACACCCGGCGGTAGCTTAATAGAGCGGCATCGATGTCGTGCCGTGGATCGAGAAGAGAACCCAATAGAATGTCGCTCGTAAAAGAATGAGTCGGTTCGGGACGCAATCCATCGCGAGCGTAAGCCCAAGGGGCGAAACACTAAATGCAGCCTGACGTGCCGCTATCAGAGACGAATCTCGTCGTTAGAGGCGCCAATAACTGACAACGTGACTTCGGGATAGTGCCGGTCATGGACATCGGGCTTTTAATTGGGTGACGGGCGGGTATGTTGCGCATCGGCACGGGCGCTTGTTGTTGGAGTACATGTCCATTGCTGCGGTAGCGGCGGCTTAGGGTTTCGCTTCGCCCCACTGCCAGAACGAAGGCATTGCTCCGTGGGTCGCCCGCGATCAACAGCAAAGCGAGGCGGCCTTATAGCCGACCTGACTGTTACGGGTGCACCTGATCCCTTGTGGGAGCGAGCCTGCTGGCGATTGATCGTTCCCACGCTCTGCGTGGGAATGCCGCCAGGGACGCTCTGCGTTCCACTGACGACGCATTAATTGAGCCGTGCGCAACGGTGATGCGTAGCGTCACAGGAAGCCCTGTGTGAAATTTGCTGTCGGAGTGCATATCCATTGCTGCGGTAACGGCCACTTATGGTTTCGCCCTTACGGCGACTCCCTTTTTCAAACGCCAAAAAGGAAGCAAAAGGCTTTGCCCCACCAC
>LNAP01000726.1_pt1 | contig 36335 bp, 31 predicted proteins | sample 602601 | NCBI WGS metagenome assembly LNAP01 (sample SAMN02440304, study PRJNA202911) | soil metagenome | biome: Subtropical and temperate rainforests or woodlands; isolation source: soil samples (1 kg each in a 20% v/v slurry with milli Q water) were... ... | reverse complement strand
AATGAAACCAAAACCTTTAGAGTCATTAAACCATTTTACTAAACCTGTTGCCATATCTTATTCCATACTTTTTTAAAAGGGAGGCACCCTGAGAAAGTTTGGTTTTTTAAATTAGTAAAGGCCTTAAAATTAAGGCCAAAATATAAAAAATTCAAACGCCTAAATAACGTTTTACGTGCTAATACCTGCTGTGTCAAGAACTATTTTAATTATCTTTGATGAGATGCGTAGAATGCGGGACGGATGTGCAGGTTAATTCACTGATATTACTTGCTTAAATAGGTCATCAGGACTATAGTCGCGCCTGCGTCAGGTGGTGCTACGCGTCGGTATTAATTATTTATTCACACTATTCCCACTGTTTAGGGTTGCTACAAATTTTTAAGTTTGCTGCATCAATGCGGGTCTTAATATTATTTTGGAGCAACATATGGCTAAAGAAGAGCTAATTGAAATGAGCGGTGTGGTAATGGAAATATTACCGGACTCACGCTATCGCGTTACCCTGGATAACGGGCACTCGCTCGTTGCTTACACCGGCGGTAAAATGAAAAAGAACCATATCCGTATTCTTGCAGGCGATAAAGTGACACTCGAATTGTCACCTTATGATGTGAATAATGGCCGTATTACTTTCCGACATATTGAATCTAACGGTTCAACTTACACGCCAAGAAAACGTACTTATTAAATTAATGATTGATTCTGATTGCAGCATTTATCAGAGTCGCTTGTTAAAAGTTTAATCAAGACTTTCATCAAATTGCAACCTGATTTGTCATTGTTAAAAATAGCTGATAAAGTCTGTCTATGTTTATAGCGTTGCACAAAAAGCTTTTGTGGATGGTTGTGATCTGGTTTGCAATCTTGCAGACGGTTTCACCGTTTATCCACGCGCATTTAGAGGCTGATTCCCCGGCTCAGGGGTATGGTCTGCATCTGCATGATGAAGGCTTATTCCAAATGTCGGGTAATGAACATGTGCTAAGTGCACATCCAGCACACGCTGTTGGCGTCCATGCCGCAGTCGTAGAAGATGTTGATCCATTACCTTCGCCATTATTTTCACTTTTATTTGTTATCAGCCTGTTTGTTTTCACAATTAGCCTGGCTGGCATCAATTTAATCAAACATCCCTTTCCGCAGCCATATTTGCGTTTTCTCTCACGGCCGCGCGCGCCCCCTCTGTTTTAAAACAATCGTTTAATCGACATTCGTAATTTATGCGAATGTTTTTATGATTTCAGGAGAGTTTTATGACTATTTTCTGTCGCTTGTATTTGCCAATAGCATGGTTTACCTGCTCGGTAGGCATTGCTTTTGCCGCGCCAATACAAGAACAAACCCAGCCTTCGCCGTCAGCAGTGCAATCGACTCACCACGTTGATCATTTCGATGAGCTTAAGGTGAATCCGAGCCTGCAGTTATCTGAAGTGCTGGAAAAAGCCTATGCACGTACCCCGATGCAGGCCTCGTTACAGTCGCGTGATGTGATGGTTTCGGCAAAAAACCGTGTAGCAAATGCTATGTTACCGTCAGCACCTGCACTAGGTGTTATCCATCAAAATGATGCAATCGGCAGCGGGCGCGGAGAGCGTGACTGGCAAGCTGAACTGGAGCTGCCGGTTTGGCAGCCAAAGCAGCGCGACAATCGATTGAAAGTGGCGGAAGCGATACAGTCGTCTACCAGTGCCAGTCGTCAGAGCCTTAAGCTTCAGGTGGCAGGGCAGCTACGAGAAGCTTTGTGGAATATTGCGGCTAATGACAATAACTTGTCTTTAGCAATGAATAAGCTGCAAGTGGCTAAAAAGTTGCAATCTGATGTTGGCAAGCGTTATCGGGCAGGTGAGTTAGCCAAAACCGATGCCATGCTCGCAGAGCAGGAAGTGTTGCGTGTTGAAAAGGAAAAGGTGCGCGCAGAGGCTGAGGTGATGCATGCTCGGCACCGTTATTATCTGCTGACAGGGTTGCGAGAGTTACCGGCAAGTTATGAAGAGAAGCAGTCTAGTCTGGAAGATTACAGCCAGTCTCCGATCTGGCTGGAAACTCAGTCTAAATTAGGCTTGGCAGAAACCGAACGTGATCTGGCGCAGGTGGAAAGTCATGAAAATATGCGTGTATTGCTAAATGTGCGCAATAGCAAAGGCGCTTTTGATACGACTGATAACAATAGCGTCGGTGTTCATGTGCGTGTTCCTTTTGGCGGCGAAGCCAGTGCTGCGCCGATAAGAGCCGCGGCTGAAATGGTGGTCGGCAATGCTTTAACCGAGCGTGAGGCGATGAGGTTCGAACTGGAAGCTGCCATGCATGAGGCCGAGCATAATCTAAGCGTAAGCCGTGCCGAGTTGAGCATTGCAACTAAACAGCATGAAATCGCCAAAGAGAGTTTAACGTTGGCGCAGAAGGCTTTTCAGCTCGGTGAAACCGATTTAGTAAGTTTATTGCGCGTGCAGGCGCAAACTTTTGAAGCCGAGCGTGCCTTCACGACACGCCAGATACAAGTGCAGTGGGATATTGCCCGCTACAATCAGACCGTAGGAGTACTTCCATGAGTAAGATTCTTTCATTCGCCTGTGTTTTATTTGTGATTTATGGCGCCTTTTTGGTCGGCAATGCACAGGCCGCAGATGTTGTAATGACGTCTGCCCAGCAGCAAAACTTAGGCGTGAGTGTTGCGCCTATCGGCAAAAACAGCTTTTTTAACAGTCGCAATTTTCCAGCAGAGATTGTAGTCCCTGTCGGTCAGGAGCGCGTGGTGAGTGCGCCACAGTCTGGTTTAATCGATCAGTTGTATGTGGCAGCCGGACAATCAGTTAAAAAAGGTCAGCCGCTTGCGCATTTAAATAGCCCGGATTTGCTGACCTTGCAGCGTGACTATCTGCAGGCCGCTACGCAGCATAGATTAGCGACCAAAAGCCTGGCGCGCGATACTGAGTTATTGAAAGACGGCATTATTCCACAGCGCCGTTACCTGGAAACTGAAAGCATGCATGATGAGGCCGGTGCAACTTTAGCGCAGCGTAAACAAACATTGCGTCTGGCGGGCATGAGTGATGCTGCAATCAGCAAGTTGCGCCCGGAAACTGGCATGAGTAGTGGTATTACCTTAACTTCGCCGATTGATGGCCAAGTGTTGGAACAAATGGCGACAACCGGCCAGCGCGTTGATATGGCGATGCCTTTATACCGTATTGGTAACCTGAATCGACTGTGGCTTGAGATTCATGCGCCGCTTGAGGGTTTGCCTTTTGTGAAAGTTGGCATGCCGGTAACTGTGCCTAAATTACAAGCTAGCGGTAAGCTGATTGCGGTAATTCGCAACGTCAATAAAGCTGATCAGACCTTGCATTTGCGCGCTGAAATTACCAGTGGTACTGAAAAATTATCTCCCGGACAGTTTGTTGAGGCCGTCATTGGTTTGGGCGGAGAAGCGCAATATTTTAGTATTCCAAAGTCTGCGCTTTCAAGGCAGGGCGCTGAAACCCTTGTATTTGTGCAGACCAAAACTGGGTTTAGTCCGGTTAAGGTAAAAGTGATATCGGAACAGGGCGCCGATGCTGTAGTTGATGCAAAACTTAACGGTAATGAAAAAATCGCTATTACAGGGATTTCTGCCATAAAAGGCGCATGGCTTGGTTTAGGTGGTGAATGATGGCTGCTTGCATAATATTTGAAATGTCAGCCTCTGAAGTACTGGGAGGCCGCCAATGCTAGCAAAGCTGATCCAGTTTGCACTCACGCAGCGTTTGCTGATTCTTATTTTGACAATAGGCATGGCCGCTGCGGGTACGATTGCTTATCAATCACTGCCGATTGATGCCTTTCCTGATGTATCTTCTACGCAGGTAAAAATCATTGTCAAAGCTCCGGGCATGACGCCGGAAGAAGTCGAGGCGCGCATTACCGCACCAATCGAAGTGGAAATGCTGGGGATTCCCAAGCAGTCTGGCTTGAGGTCTGTGGCTAAGTATGCACTCACTGACATTACGGTGGATTTCATCGACGGTACTGATATCTACTGGGCGCGCCAGCAGGTGGCAGAGCGCCTGAATGCAGTATGGGCAAACCTGCCGCCTGATGTATCTGGCGGCATGGCGCCGATGACGACGCCGCTGGGTGAAATGTTCATGTTCACCATAGAAAGCGATACCTTAAGTCTGCAGGAGCGGCGCAGCCTGCTGGACTGGGTGATTCGCCCGCAGTTGCGTACAGTGCCGGGCGTGGCGGATGTGAATGCACTTGGTGGTTTGGTGCGCAGTTTCGAGATCGTACCGGACAATGCTAGGATGTACGCACGAGGTGTTTCTATCAACACCTTGCAGGAAGCGCTGCTGAATAACAACCGTAATGGCGGTGCCGGCAGGTTGAGTGATGGTGAAGGTGCCTTGCTGGTGCGTTCTGAAGGCGGCTTTAAAACTATAGAAGATGTGCAGAATACTGTGTTACGCACTGATATGGGTATGTCGGTACGCGTGGCGGATGTAGCTGATGTGCGTATTGGTTCACTTACCCGCTACGGTGCGGTAACCGCGAACGGTAAGGATGAGTCTGTCGAGGGCTTGGTGCTGGGCTTGCGTGGTGCGAATGCACAACAGGTGGTAAAAGGTGTAAAAGAGAAGCTTGCCGAGATGGCGCCGAGCCTGCCTAAAGACGTCAAAATACAAGTATTTTATGATCGTGGCAGCCTGGTAGAGCGTGCGGTCAACACTGTCACTAAAGCCTTGATGGAGGCTGTGGTGCTGGTGCTGATTTTACTGGTGCTGTTTCTGGGTAACTTCAGGGCGGCACTCACTATTGCATTTATTCTGCCGCTTTCGGCTTTATTTACGTTTTTGCTCATGCATTATTTTGGCATGTCTGCCAATTTAATGAGTCTAGGCGGCCTCTCTATCGCAATTGGTATGCTGGTAGATGCGGCGGTAGTGGTGGTGGAAAATGTGGTGTCGCATCTTGCCGAGAGAAAGCAGGCTGGCATTTTGCCGAGAATGCATCTGATTTATCGTGCGGTACGTGAAGTCAGCGTGCCGGTCACCGCCGGTGTGCTGATTATTATTACGGTGTTCCTGCCGCTACTTACCCTGCAAGGGCTGGAAGGTAAATTGTTCACGCCGGTAGCGTTGACCATCATGTTTGCGCTGGCAGGCTCTTTGGTGCTGTCACTGACAGTAATTCCTGTATTGGCTTCCTTCCTGCTCAAAGAAGTCAGCCATGAAGAGCCCTGGCTGGTGCGGAAGGCGCTGGCGGTTTATGAGCCGTCGCTGCAATGGTGTCTTGCACATGCCAAAGTGATTGTAATCGCCGCGTTTGTGATGCTGGCTTTCACCGGTGTGGTTTACACGCAGATCGGCAAAACTTTTATGCCGGTCATGGATGAGGGCGATATCATTATCGGTGTTGAGAAACTGCCTTCTGTTAATCTGCAGCAAACCATCAGTACTGACCTGAGTGTGCAGCGTGCTATTTTGAGCCAGGTGTCTGAGGTGAAAGGCATTTATTCGCGGGTTGGTTCCGATGAGCTTGGTTTGGATCCGATGGGCCTGAATCAGACCGATAACTTTTTGATTCTAAAGCCTATGAGTGAATGGCGCATGGAAACCAAAGCGGCTTTAATAGATGAGCTGCGTAAAGTGATGCATCAGCTGCCGGGCTTGGCTTATAGCTTTACACAGCCGATTGATATGCGCGTGAATGAAATGATTCTGGGCGTACGCGGTGATTTGGCGATCAAGATTTTTGGCCATGATCTGAAAACTTTAGATGACAAAGCGCAGCAGATTATCAAGATTCTGGAGTCGATTTCTGGCAGTCAGGATGTGTACACGCCGGAAAACAGTGGAGTGCAGTATCTTCAGGTCAAAATTGACCGTGCTGCGGCTGGGCGTTTGGGTCTGGACGTTACCGAGATTCAATCGATATTGCTGGCACAGCTGGAAGGTAAGCAGCTAGGCGTAGTACAGGAAGGGCAAAGGCGCACGCCGGTGCTGGTCAGAGGCAGTCAGGCCTTACGTGACTCCCCTGCAGATTTTGATAGCTTGATGCTCACGCTACCAACTGGAACAAATGTACCTTTAAGTGCAGTTGCGAAAGTGGTGCGAGAAGAGGGACCGGTAAAAGTTGATAGGGAACGCGGCGCACGCTATGTGGTAGTGACTGCCAATGTGCGTAATCGTGATCTGGTGAGTTTTGTTGAAGAAGCCAAGCAGCGCGTAGGGGCTGAGGTGAAACTTGAAGAGGGTTATTCAGTCAAGTGGGGCGGCCAGTTTGAGAATCAGCAACGCGCTGCTGCACGTTTGGCGATTGTGGTGCCGGTAGCGATTGCTTTGGTTTTTCTGCTGCTGTTTGCTACTTTCGGCTCTGTGAAGCAGGCGTTATTGATTCTATCCAACATTCCTTTTGCCATGATAGGCGGCGTATTCGCTTTGTGGCTGTCAGGTGAATATCTGTCGGTGCCGGCTTCGGTCGGCTTTATCGCCTTACTTGGTATTGCCGTGCTCAATGGGGTGGTGATGGTAAGTTACTTTAATCAGCTGGAAGCGCAGGGCATGGCTGTACTTGATATTGTGGTCGAAGGGGCAAAGCGCAGATTAAGACCGGTGCTGATGACCGCGAGCATCACAGCTTTTGGTCTGATTCCGTTACTGTTCGCTACCGGCCCCGGTTCTGAGATTCAGCGTCCATTAGCGGTAGTTGTCATCGGTGGGCTGGTCAGTTCAACGGTACTTACATTGGTGCTGCTACCAATCTTTTATCGCCGATTTTTCAAGTAGGAGTAGAAATGACACAAGATAATGCAGCGCAAGCGCTTTTAATATTGCTTGTTACACCTAAGCTGGAAGAGGTGCTGGTGGATTTTCTGCTGCAGCAAAGCGCAATCAGTGGATTCACTACTGCTCCTGCCAGCGGCCACGGCACTGGTCATGGTGCCGGTCATGGCTCGGTGAAACTCAGTCTGGTTGAGCAGGTCACTGGCCGGCAAAGTCGAGTGCAGTTTATGTTGCATGCAACATTACCGGTGATGCATGAGCTCATTGCAGCGCTAAAAGCTAAATTTCAGCACACGGACATGCATTATATTTTGCTGCCAGTGTTGGATGCGCAATCCATTTAAATATTCGGTATGAATCAGAAAGCCGCTTTTTAGCGGCTTTCTGATTTTTAAACCTATATAAAAAATTTACGCATATAAAAATTAAGGCATATAATTTACTGACAAAAATCAACAAGAAGAGCATCTCATGTTTGAGTTAAATACCCTGCGACTTGTCGCAATGGTGAGCTTCGTCGGTTTTGTGTTTGTAGCCATGATGCTATGGCATCTGGTGCCGCAGGAGCGCAGCATGAAGTATTGGGGGCTTTCAGCGCTGCTGATTGCATCTGGTATGCTCCTGCTCGGGCTGCGCGGGCATATTCCTGATTTTTTCTCTATCGTCACTGCCAATACCCTCATTATGCTTGGTGTCGGCTTTATGTATATCGGTACGCGCATGTTGCTGGATGCGGGTACCGGCCGTAATTGGCAGTGGTATGCTGCCGGCCTTACATTTCTAATCTGTATTTTTGCACCTGATATCTCAGAACGCGTTGCTGCAACTTCTGTGCTTTTTGCTGCATTTTTTCTTGCCTGCAGCGTTTTGTTCTGGCTCAAAGGCGAGGTTAGGCTGGTAGTCACCAGACGGATTGCAGCACTGATATTTGCAACAGGTGCTATTTTGTTTATTTACCGCGCATTTAATCCTCCACTCCAGGCGCCTGCTTCTATTTATATCTCTACACTGAATTTGATAGAAGCCGTGCCATACCTGTATGCGCTATTGCTAAGTATGTGGCTGCCGCTAACGTTAATGCTTATGGTGAGCACTCGCTTACAAAGCCAGCGCTTAGATGCTGTTGAACGCGCAGAAAACGCTTTTAATGAACTTAAAGAAAGTCAGTTCCTTTGGAAGTTTGCGATAGAGGGCTCCGGAGATGGCATTTGGGATTGGGATGTAGCGAACGGGAAGGTGCTTTATTCGAATAGATGGAAGGAGTTATTAGGCTATTCTGAAGCAGAGATCGGTGATGGTCTGGAGGAGTGGAGTAAGCGCATTCATCCCGATGACAAGGCAGGTACCGAGGCGGCTGTAAGTAAACATTTTGAGGGATTAACGGCAAATTATTCCTATGAGCATCGCCTGCTTTGCAAAGACGGTACTTATAAATGGATACTTACCCGTGGTTTGGTCGTCAGCCGTGATAGTTCAGGCAAACCGCTACGCGCAATAGGCACGCACACAGACATTTCCGAGTTGAAGTTGCAGCAAGCCCACATGCAATTTCGTAACCGCATACTCGTGATGCTGGCACGTGGTGAGCCGACAAGGCAGGTTATGCTTGCTACGGTTAGCGGCATTGAGGCAATTCACCCGGAAATGTTATGCAGTATTTTGTTGCTGGATGATGAAGGCAAGCGGTTGGTCGATGTTGTCGCCCCAAGCCTGCCAGATTTTTATAACGAGGCAATCAAGGGTGTTGAGATTGGTGTTGGCAAAGGCTCTTGTGGGACAGCGGCTTTTGCTGGTGAGCGCGTCATTGTTGATGACATTGCCACGCATCCTTACTGGCAGATGTATAAACAGCTTGCTGCCAGCGCAGGTTTGTCAGCGTGCTGGTCACAGCCGATAAAATCTTCGACGCAGCATGTGTTAGGTACTTTTGCAATTTATCACCGTGAAGTTAATAAACCTACAGCAGCGGATATTGAACTGATTGAGCAGTGTGCCGATTTGATCAGTATTGCACTTGATAAAAATGCAGCAGAGGTACGGCTGCATGATAGAGAGCAGCAGCTGCAGCTGGTGCTGGATGCCAGCCAGCTCGGGTTCTGGGATTGGGATATTTTAAAAAATAAAGTAGTCAGAAATGAGCGCTGGGCATCTATGCTTGGGTATAGCTTAAATGACATTGAGTTTACTGTTAAGCAATGGGTAGATTTCATCCACCCTGATGATCAGGCGATGGCTTATCAATCGATTCAGGATTGTCTTGCCGGAACAGCACCGGTACATAGTGTTGAATATCGCATGCGCACAAAAGACGGGCAATATAAGTGGATACTTGATCAGGCGCAGGTAGTAGAGCGTGATGCCAATCACAAGGCTGTCCGTATGTGCGGCACACATACAGATATTACCGAGCGTAAACTGATGGAAGAGCAAATTCGCCATCAGGCACTTTATGATGGGCTTACCCAATTGCCTAACCGCTATCTGTTTGAAGATCGTCTGCGTCAGGCGATGGTGAAGAGTAAACGCACCGGCTGCTATGGTGCATTGATGTTTCTGGATCTGGATAACTTCAAGCCGCTTAATGACCATTATGGACACGCAGTTGGTGACTTGCTGCTGATTGAAGTGGCAACTCGTTTGAAAAGCTGTGTGCGTGAAGCAGACACCGTTGCGCGTATTGGCGGTGATGAGTTTGTGGTGGAACTTGAGCAGCTTGATACGGATAGAAAGTTATCTGAAAAAGAGGCGGAAGCTACGGCAGATAAAATACGCCAATTACTGGCCGAACCTTACGTGTTGAAAATGACTAGCGGGGCGGGTGGGGAATCTACTGTAGTGCATCATTGCACTGCCAGTATTGGCGTAGTCTTGTTTATCGGGAATGAATTTGGCCCGGAAGAAATTCTGAAGCGCTCCGATGATGCAATGTATCTTGCTAAGGATGCCGGTCGTAACCAGGTTAAGTTTCATGAAATCAAAACGGTACATTGATACCAGAATGGTTAAAGCGAATCCCCAACTTGAAGTTGATTAAACACTCTCCATTCGGGAGTAGGCAATTATCTGGATTTAAGCCAGTTCAAAGCCCCGAGTCCGGCCGCTTTTCCGCTGGCGAAGCAGGCGGTTAACAGATAACCGCCGGTAGGTGCTTCCCAGTCCAGCATTTCGCCAGCGCAGAATACACCGGGTAGCTTGCGAATCATTAACTGTTCGTCCAATGTTTCAAATGCTACGCCGCCTGCACTACTGATGGCTTCATTGAGTGGACGCGGTGCGATGAGTGTCAGTGGTAAACGCTTGATTGCTGCGCCCAGACGTTTGGGGTCGGCGTAGACTTCTACGCCAACTAACTCTCTTAGCAGGCCAGCTTTCACGCCTTTGATACCAAGCCGGCTTTGAAGATGGCTGGACATTGACCTGGAGCCGCGCGGGTGCGCTGTTTCGTTAATCACCAGCTGTTCGTCTTTGCCCGGCAGCAAGTCCAAATAAATCTGCACGTGGCCATTCTCTGCAATTTTGTCACGCAGCCCTGCTGATAACGCGTAGATTAATCCGCCCTCTATGCCGCCGGCGGTGATCATGATCTCGCCTTGTTTCCGGTGTTCAATACCGGCGATGTCTGTATAAGATAACACTACGGTTTTTAACGGCTCGCCGGCAAAACGCGTGCTGAAATGCTCACTCCAGTGCGTATCAAAGCCACAGTTTGCCGGTTTCAGTGGCGCAACTGAAACCCCACGCTGTTCAAGCAATGGTATCCATAATCCGTCAGAGCCAAGCTGTGCCCAACTGCCACCACCCAATGCCAGTATTACAGCATCGGCCTGTACTAATTTTTCTGCGTTTTCTGCATCTGGGGTGGCAAAGCGCAGCGCATTATGTTCATCCCAGCCTAGCCAGCGATGACGCATGTGGAAACTCACGCCAGCTTCGCGCAGCCGGTGCAGCCATGCACGCAGCAAAGGTGCCGCCTTCATTTCGCGCGGAAATACACGGCCAGAGGAACCCACAAAAGTTTCTATACCCAGTGCGTGTATCCATGCGCGCAGTGCTTCCGGCGTGAATGATTCTAACAAAGGTGCGATATTTTTCTCGCGGCTACCATAACGGCCGGCAAAAGCATGCAGGGGTTCTGAATGTGTGATGTTCATGCCACCCTTGCCCGCCATCAGAAACTTACGGCCAACACTGGGCATGGCATCAAACAGATCTACCTTTACTCCACCCTGAAATAGCACTTCTGCTGCCATCAGGCCAGCAGGGCCGCCACCGACGATTGCAACAGAGAAAGGTTTATTCAATGACATTGGCACTGCTTAAAAAATTAATTGGCTGCAGGATAGCATGGCAAAACCATCATCACAAATGATCAAAGTAATAGGTAGGAAAGTCAGTTATCGGGTTGAAACTACTTATTTAGAGTTACATATGGCGAAGGATTTAATTATGAAGTTGAATTAATTCTCTATTTTTTATGTCGTAAGCTGGTGCTAAGTGGCAGCAATGACTCAAATCTTTTGTATGCATGCTTTGCAGGCATGGCCGTGACAGGTTTAATTGCGCAATGTGTGCATCAAGATTAAATCACGATTAATGCAAACATGATTTTAGATGCTTTTGATTTAATGCCTTTAAATAAAAGGAGTAGTGCTTGAAGGATAATCGTTATTTCTATCGTGAGTTAAAGCTTCTTGAAACATTCTCAGAAGCAGTTGACGCTAATTTGCATCAGGCGCTTCCTCATGATTGGTGGGTAGTGGTGGCTGATGTGGCGGATTCTACAAGCGCAATAGAAGCTGGCGATTATAAAAAGGTGAATACGGTTGGAGTTGCCTGCATCGCTGCTGTAATCAATGTCGACAAAGAGATTGATATCCCATTCGTATTTGGCGGCGATGGGGCAATCTTTGCTGTGCCGGATTGCATGGTTCAGAAAGTGATTGAAGCGCTGCGCGGAGCGCAGAAACTTTCACGAGATAGCTTTGGTCTGGATTTACGAGTTGGCCTGATGAGTGTTGGCGATCTTGTCAGAGAAAAGTTGCCGGTTAATCTGGCAAAAATCCGATTGTCTCCTTATTTGAGTTATGCAAGTTTGTCCGGCGGCGGATGGGAGCAGGCAGAACGGCTGGTAAAGGAGAATATATCTTCTGCCGTTACGATGGTGCATATCGATGGTGGTATTGCAGAGGCTAGTTTTGAAGGTTTTGAATGCAGGTGGCAGGGCGTACCAAATTTCAATGGTCACAAACTTTCTTTGCTGATAGCTGTTATGGCGGATGATGCGAGTGTTAATCGTAAAATTTACCAAGAGATATTTGATGAAATTCATGCTATCTATGGTGATGTGGCGGATTATCATCCATTAAGATCCAGCTTGATGCAGTTAACGTTCAATCCCAAACTGTTAAGCCATGAGTGGCGAGTCAGAACAATTCATTTGAGGCTGTGGCCAAAGCTGGGATATATTGCAAAAATCGTATTTCAGAACTTGGCCGGAAAGTATCTTTTTTCTCGTAATCTCGATACAGAAACTGTTCAATGGAGCCGCTATCGTGCAGAGCTGGTTGAGAATACAGACTTCAGAAAATTTGATGGCATGCTTCGCATGGTTATCGATAGCAGTGATGCGCAGACATCTGCACTTGAAGCTTTTTTGAAATCAAAAAATCAATCCAGGTTGCTGGTTTATGGCTTACACAAATCGGATCAGGCATTGGTGACATGTCTGGTTCAATCGTATACTGGTAACCATTTACATTTTGTAGATGGTAGCGATGGTGGCTATGCCATGGCAGCAAGAGCTTTAAAACAGCAGCTTGCCACATTCATGAAATAATTCGTTATTTAGTAACTGCGTGCAAACGTATAAAGGTCAGCAAGTGAACAAATTTTTAATGGTTTTAATTCTAATATCAACGCCGGCTGCAGCTGAATGGACGATGATTCAAACCGGTGATAATGAGAACGTGTATGTAGATTTTGATACGCTGCAGAAGAACGGCAATTTAGTGACCGTATCCACTCTGAATGATTATAGTTTTGCGCAGCAGAAAAAAGAATTATCAACGCAGTTTACTGAGCTACATGATTGCAAACACAAAAAGTTTAAGGCGCTATCCATAAGCTATTATTCTGAAAATATGGCGAAGGGTAATGTCATTGATGCATTCAGTTTTAATGAGCCTGAAATCGGCTGGTCAGACGTTGTTAACTACAGCGTTGGTGAACTCAAAGCCAACATTATTTGCAGCAGGTAATTGTGGTTTACATTAGTGCGGCCAATACGCCCGCGCTAAATAAGCCGGATCTGGTACCGGCTCAATAAGTTCTGTAATTCAGCAATTGCTCTCAATAGTATTGCTCTCAATAGTATTGCTATCAAATCTACTTTTTATCGTTGCGTAATTGCCGCTTGCTGTATCTTATAACGTATTGATTTTTAATATAGAACTGCACTGTATTTCTACTATTCTGGCATTTATTTAATCTCCGTCAGTACCCCAATCTCCTTGTATTCGATTTTTTAATCTCCATTGTTAGTCGTATCAGTTTCTAACTTTTAATCATGACCCCGGCAAATAAAATCCTTATTTTAAAATATTAAATTAACAATTATTTTGGGAAATATTCCCATAAATAATGTAATATTAATGTGTAAATAAATATAAAAATCAATATACGTTTCTATCGATGATTATTTAATAAAAGAGGAGCAGGGATGCGCTATCTACAATCGCAGCATGTAGTTCAATGCAGAAAAGTATGTTATGGATAAGCTGATTACAAATCTTGCAGCGAGATTTCCTGATTTAACCGAGGATGATATCTCGTTATCTGTTGAGACTATCATTGATGCAATGTCCACTAGATTAATCAGTGGCGGCCGTATTGAACTGCGTGGATTTGGTTCTTTCAGTCTTAACGCTCAGATTGTTGGCGTGTGCAGAGATGCGATACTTGAAACAAATGCCGAGGTCGCGGAAAGTCCGCTGGTTATTTTTAAGCCGGGGCAGGTTATAAGCGAAAGAATAAATAATATAGATTCGTTATAAATTGTAGCCTGAAAAAACTCCCAATTGCATATGTGAATTTTTGTTACAGCATAACCTCTATCTTGTCTGCAAAAACTGCATGTATTAAGCTAGATTTTTAAACATCAAATGGTATGATTCCGCTTAAACGTTATTTCATTTAAGTGGTGGTTGGTATACTTGGATAGGCGCTAAGTATCTGAAGTCAAATGAAAAAGCGAGTGTAAAACAAAATTCTAATCATTATGGCAAAAGACTGGACCTGAGCATGACTGTCATCAATCAAGATGTGGAAACAGACTCTGCAGTTTACAAAACTCTACTGGAATCGACTAAAGCGATTCCGTGGAAAATAGACTGGAGTACGCTCAAATTCTCTTATATCGGGCCGCAAATAGAACGCTTGTTAGGGTGGTCACCGTCAAGCTGGGTGTCAGTTGAGGACTGGGCATCAAGGATGCATCCGGAGGACAGAACTTGGGTAGTGGATTATTGTGTTGCCCAGTCTAAGGCAGGTACCGACCATGAAGCCGATTACCGCGCTCTTACCAAGGCCGGAGATTATGTGTGGATTCGCGATGTAGTGCACGTTGTGCGTAATGAGCATGGTGAGGTTGAATCTCTCATCGGGTTTATGTTTGATATCAGTGAGCGCAAAACAACGGAAGAGAAACTGATAGTGCTGCAGAAGGAGCTGGAAGAACTATCGTTTAAAGATGGATTGACCGGTATTCCCAATCGACGCAAGTTTGATTTAATTATGGAGGAGGAATGGGCCAATGCATCGCGTAATCACCAGCCACTTTCATTAATTATGTTGGATATCGATTATTTCAAGCAATATAACGACCATTATGGGCATATTCAGGGAGATGACTGTTTAAAACGTGTAGCTAATGTTTTAAGTTCAGTGGCTACCCGATCCAGAGATTTTCTAGCACGTTTTGGTGGTGAAGAGTTCGTTCTGGTCTTGCCGGAAACTGATGTTGAAGCTGCTCGAAAAATAGCAGAGCGATGCCGCAACGTGATATTTAAAGAACAGATTTTCCATGAAAAATCTCAAGTCAGTCAGCTGCTGACCGTTAGTCTGGGTATTGGCACCATTATCCCCACTCGTAACGACGAGCCATTAGCGTTTATTGAAGAGGTTGATAGGCGACTGTATCAGGCAAAGCAAAAAGGCAGAAACTGTATTGTGTAGCGTTCAATCCTCTTCTATCAGCTCTTAAAGTTTACATCACATTACTTTCATATTCAGCGTATATGCTTTGCGCAATTGCAGGATATTTGAAGGGAATGTTAAATGATGGATGACATATTATGGAAGCTACTGATTTGGCTGCTAAATTGGGGCTTTGTGTTTATTTTGATCGTATTCTATATTGCCGCGATATTTTCTTAGTGACTGTTTTTCAATAGCTTATTCAATCAACTATTTATCAAATTTCTCTCAAATGATCTCTAATTTAAGGGCGCTATACTAACGATAGCAGCCTTTTATTTTATCTCTGGTGGTAAATGAAAAAGACTAAAGTCCTTATGGAATTAGTCTTTTTTGCTTTTTGAGGCCACCAAAATGACGAAAATCAGCATTAGGTTAGGGTCATTTAATTAAGTTGGGATTCATGCAACTAAGCATGAAATAAAACCAGTCTACACCGTAAATTTCATAAGGCGACCAGCCTGTAGTTTTACCTATCATGCACGTATTGAAATTTTCAGAATATTTTATGAAATTACAGAACGAGTTGATAAAACATATTGTCAATCGAAGTCAGTTAAATAATTATTCTTATAAAAATTAGCACGTGGGGTGATATGCAAAAACTTGTTCAGATTATATATATCAGTCGATCAACCTTTGAAAGTACGGATGCAATCAATAAAATTGAGCCTAACGTTGTCAGAATATTGGCGAAATCCAGAGTCAATAACCGTAAAAATGGACTGGTTGGTGTTTTATATTTTGGCGATGGCGCTTTCTTCCAATGCCTGGAAGGTGATGAAGGCGCAATTAATACCCTTTTTGCCAAAATCGAGAATGACCCTCGACATAAAGACCTTAAATTAATTTCCAAAAAATATATTTCAAGACTTTCTTTCCCTGACTGGGCAATGAAATATGCACCGCTAGACGAAAGGATGGGTAAATATCTGAAAGAGAATGGCTATCAGAATTTTGACCCGTATGCTTTTACTCCCGAAATGACTCAAAATATTTTGAGCTTTTTAATCGATGCCTATGACCCAACCATAGAAATAGAATCCAGTTACCCAAGTCCCGCATTGCAGCCGGCTTCAAAAATAAGTAACTTTAATAATCTAACGGTTTTATCTTTGTGTTTTTCAATATTTGCTTGCGCATTATCAGTTGCAGCACTAATGTCTGTTCGTAGTTTCATTTAAAAAATATAAAAAAGTTTGTTGTTATTGGGGGATAAATTTGATGATAGAAGTTAAACCATTTAACTCTGTGGGTTGTAAAGACTGCCGTGATCCGGAAAAACTAGGCATTCAATTCACCATGGCTTTTCAGCCTATTGTGAACGTACGCGATAAATCAATTTTTGGTTACGAGGCGCTGGTAAGAGGTCCTAATCAAGAAGGGGCAGACTTCATACTGTCGCAGCTCAATGATAATAATCGCTATAAATTTGATCAGGCAATTCGTGTTAAAGCCTTGGACCTGGCAAAAAAACTGAACTTGCAAGGAATGCTCAGCATCAATTTCTTGCCAAACGCTGTATATCGCGCTGAGACCTGTATCAGAGCCACGCTTGAGGCTGCGGCTGAGTTGAATTTTCCGACTGACCGTATTATGTTTGAAGTCACCGAAGGTGAGAAAGTTATCGATCACGATCATCTTAAAAGCATTTTTGTCGAATATAAAAAACAAAATTTCACCACGGCGATAGATGATTTTGGTGCCGGTTATGCCGGTCTTAATCTTTTAGCGGACTGGCAGCCTGACGTCATTAAACTGGATATGTCTTTAACTAGAAACATCCATAACGACCGAGTTCGCAGGTCTTTAGTATTTGGCATCATTGCCGTATGCAGAGAATTATCGATCAAAATTATTGCGGAAGGTATTGAGTGTAAAGAAGAGTGCAAAACCTTGTTTGACCAAGGTGTAGATTTATTTCAGGGCTATCATTTTGCATATCCTGGTTTTGAGTCATTACCATCAATAAAAGAAGACGCATGGCTATGACGTTTCAGTCTGCATGATTGACGTTCAGGGTGCATAAATAAACCATTACATTTAATTTGTACCAATAATATATGACCGACTCTAACAGTAATGTGTATCAAAACTTGGCAATGACTCTGGAAGATAAGGCGCTGCTATTCCAAGCTGCGCTTGATCAATCCTACAACTCGGTAGTAATTACAGACGCCAGCAGTGCTGGCGATGGCCCGCGTATTGTTTATGCAAACCCTTCGTTTGAGAAAATGACCGGTTACTCAGTTAACGAACTTATAGGCAAGTCTCCTAAGATGCTGCAAGGCCCGCTGACCGACAAAAGTGTTATAGATGAAATGCGTATTTGCATGCGTAGCGGAAAATACTTTGAAGGCACTACCATTAATTACAATAAAGATGGCCAGCCTTACAATGTGGAATGGAGTATTTCCCCTATAAAAGATCAATCAGGAGTCATTCAATACTTCATTTCCGTACAGAAAAACATCACGGCTTTTATCAAGGCACAACAAGAGCGCAACCTGTTAGCACAAGCACTGAATGACTCACCGGATTGCGTCATGATTACCGATTTTGAAAATAAAATTGTATTTGCGAATACTGGTTTTGAACAATTAACCGGTTATAAGCAAGACGAAGTTCTCGGCAGAGAACCATCTTTCTTATGGAATACCAAGTCAGATGCTCCCCCTGAAAAACCTGAGTTAGCACCTTCTAACGAAATCACACATTTTAAATTGCAGCAGCCTAATCTGCGTAAAGATAGCTCGTTGTTTTATGTTGATCAGAGCATTGCAAATATTATGGATGATGCTGGAAAGATTACTCACTATGTCAGTTTCAGTAAAGACTGCACGGACAGGCTGAAGCGAGAACTGGCACTGACAGATCTGGCATCCAGAGATGCGCTGACTGGTCTGCTTAACAGGCGTTCAGGAGAGCAGTTGCTCAAGCAGTATGATAATGAAAAACAGCCATCTAAAAAATTGCTCTGCTTGATCATGATGGATATAGATAACTTCAAAAAAATTAATGATACTTTTGGGCACGCTGTTGGTGATCATATTCTTAAATCCAGCAGCCAATTACTCAAGAAAAAGGCCAGAAATACTGATAGCGTCATCCGCTGGGGTGGGGAGGAGTTTTTGATCATAGTCCCAGACTCAAGGCTTAAAGATGCTCTGGAGTTTGCCGAGCGCATCAGAAAAAGTATAGAACAGCACACTGACAAAGAAGTTGGGATTATCACTGCATCTTTCGGCGTTGCAGAGTTGCGACTGGATGAAGGTACCGCAAGCATGCTTAACCGTGCCGACAAAGCTTTATACAAAGCAAAGCTAGGCGGTAAAAATTGCGTTAAATCAGCTAGCTAGTCAATTAAATGTATTTTGATCATGGATATTCACGCAATATGCAGATTGCAAGTATCTGTTTGAAATTTGTGCCACATACACTCCTCTGCTTGATTGACGGCCGGAAAATGGCTGAATTCATTGCGGAATCAGCTTCTTTTTGCGGTGCGCCTGATGTGATGTAAGTAAGTACTGGGCAGTTGGGTTGGGATGACTGCTAGCAGATTTAATTACTGGCTACTGAAGCGGGTCAAGCCCAATGTGCAACTTATATTCATTTGTCAGGATATCGTCGTTAATGTTAGTAAATCCTCTTTAACTTATATCAATTCATACTCATTCGCCCTCATATACCATAAGAAATATCAAATTTAGTTTGGCGCAAAAATTGCAAGCATATGCGATATGGGTGAATTAAAACATCAGCTGCGCTTACTAAAGAAACTATCTGAAAAGGCAGTGCACAGACTACTCAAAGTAGATCGACTGTGGTTTGCTGCGATTTTCTTAAGCTTTGCAATCATCGTTTCGGTCTTGATTGTCGTAAGCATAGATTTATTATGGGATGGCAAGTTAAATCCAGAGCTTGAATTCGCTGGCGTAGTTACCCCCTTACTTGATGGTTTGCTGTGCATTATTTTAATTTTGGCTATGCTCAATGAACTTCGTGCCGAGGTGACGCGGCGCGAAACAACAGAACGAATACTTAACGAAGCCCAGCGTATAGCAAAAATTGGAAATTGGACACTTGATCTAACCGAGAACAGGCTGGAATGGTCTGAGGAAATATTCCGTATTTTCGAGATCGACTCAAAGCAATTTGGCGCTTCATATGAAGCCTTTAATGAAGCTATCCATCCAGAAGATCGTGCCATGGTGAATGAAGCGTACCGTGTCTCTCTGGAAACTCGGCTACCTTACAATATTTCTCATCGGCTACTGATGAAAGATGGACGCATTAAGTACGTGATCGAGCGTGCCGAGACCATTTACAATGCCCAAAGAGAGCCACTTCGTAGTATCGGCACCGTACAGGATGTCACCGACCTTAAGCGATTAGAACAGGAACTACAACTTCGAGAATCTGTCTTCAGAGGTCTATTTGAAAACATGAGTAGTGCGGTTGCTATTTATGATGCCGTTGATAACGGTAGTGATTTTATCTTCCACGATTTTAATCTTGCTGGCGAATTAATTGAAAATATCAAACGCGAGCAACTGATTGGAAAGCGTCTGACAGAGGTTTTTCCTAAAGTCAAAGAGTACGGTTTGCACACAGCCTTGCAGAGGGTATGGCGAACTGGAAAAGCTGAACACTTCCCGATGTCCTTTTATAGCGATGGGCGCATTTCCGGATGGCGCGAGAATTTTATCTTTCGCCTGCAATCTGGCGAATTGGTAGTCATTTACAATGATGTGACTGAGCGAAAAATAGCAGAAGTCGCCATCAAAGAGTCGCGTGAGAATTTACAACTTTTGTTAGATTCTATGGCTGAAGGTGCCTATGGTGTAGATAATAATGGCAACTGCACTTTTATTAACAAAGCCTTTTTACACTTGCTTGGCTATCAGGATTCCAGTGAAATTGTAGGTCATAATATCCATAATCTTATTCACTATAAGCATGCCAATGGAGAGCCATATCATGAGCGTGACTGTAATATGCATAAAGCTTATGAAAAACGCCAGTCAATCAATGTTTCTCATGAGGTATTTTGGCGTAAAGATGGAACCTCTATTCCTATTGAATACTTCTCACAACCCATCATAAAAGATGGTGCTGTTATTGGTGCGATTGCGACTTTTATTGACATTACCGAACGTATGAAAGCTGAAGAGGAAATTCATAAGCTGGCTTTCTATGATGCCCTTACCGGCTTGGCTAACAGGCGCTTGCTCAGCGATAGGATCAAGCAGGCACTGATTATGAGTAAGCGAAACAATCATTATGGCGCGTTGATATTTCTGGATTTAGATAATTTCAAGTCGCTCAACGATGCACATGGTCACAATGCCGGTGATATGCTGTTAATTGAAGTGGCAACTCGAATTAAGAACTGTGTGCGAGCGGCAGACTCTGCTGCCCGTTTGGGCGGAGATGAGTTCGTAGTCATGCTGGGTGAACTGGATGCAGATAAAGCAACATCAGTTACAGAAGCCAGCATTGTCGCTCAAAAAATCTCTAAAGCTCTGGCGGAACCTTATTCCCTGATTGTTCAGCAAGAAAGCAATGCAAAAGTTACAGTAATGCATCATTGCACAGCAAGTATAGGCGTGATGGTGTTTAATTCTCAAAGCAGCCCAGATGATATTCTCAGGTATGCGGATATCGCGATGTACCAAGCTAAAGAGGGTGGGGGTAATTTAGTTCGTTTTTATGATGCTGATGAGTAGGGCGCTAAAAGATGGAAAGGTGCCCGGACTTGCCCCTTGGAAGGATTAAATAGAAAGGCTGAAACTCTTATGAGATCAGCCTTTCTATTTTGAGGCGTGCCCAAGATGATGAATCTGGGCACTAGATAGAATTTATTGAGTTTGGTTGATTGTATGGAAATGACCCATAACATATTTTATTAGACTTCATTCAAATTTCGTCTAAGATATTTTTAAATATGCTTAACTGCTTTTATTACTATTAGGCCAAATATGTTCCAGAGTTCGGTGGATCCAGATCTATATCTTTATCACTATACTAAAGTGGAAACAGCAAGAGACTGCATTTTGCGATCAAAATCGCTAAAAATCGGCTCCTTTCGCAACACTAACGACCCTAAGGAAACCAAAGATTGGATATTCAATTACGCACTTGGTGACCTTAATCCAGCTTTCGAAGAAACTAACATTGTCGGCGTTGCAATTTCCAGTGAAATCAAAAGTAAATCTAAGACTCTGAGCTTCTCAAAAGACAAAAACTTTTCTGATATAAATCCTTTAAACCAAATCTTTTCTCGCGGTTTCGCAAAGTCAAGAATGTGGGCACAATATGGAGGTAACCATTCTGGGGTTTGTTTGATTTTCAATAAAAGAATTCTGGATAAAATAATAGCTGAGCAGTTCGGAAATTCTCATAATGATATTTATCAAGGAAGCGTACATTACACCAATAGGCCTATTGCCGACGATATATATAAAAGTGCCTACACCATAAATTACCCATATTATAAGAAACTGGGGCTGTCAGAATATACAAGACGACATTTATTTACTCACTATCCACGATTGTTCTTTGAGAAATCTACTGATTGGCAAGGTGAAGAAGAATACCGATGGGTCATTGTTAGTGATGTGGAAGATGATCTTTATTTGCAATTTGAAAATGCATTAGTCGGTGTTGTTTTTGGAGAATCTACAAACGAACAGGACATTTCGCAAATAGTTCACTTAGTCAAAGATAATGGCGTGAAATTCGAGAAAATGAAGTGGAAGAACTGCACGCCTTGGCTATCATTCAGACTTTCATGGGCATAACTGCATGCTAGCTAGTTAAGCAATACTATATCTGTCGTCTGTAAATTTTAGGTTAAGTGCCAACTATCTTGGCTTGTCTTATTAAATATGGCGCGCCCGGCGGGATTCGACGGCTTCGGAAGCCGGCACAAATGATGTACATGAACATCATTAATATTACATTAATTGACTAATTATTATAATTATTTATATAAAACAATATGTTATTTAAAGTTTTAAGTGACAGGTAATATGCTTTAAGGATTGAACTTCTTGTTCATGTCACAGTGCAAACTTCAATAGTATCAATGTGCAAATGATCATAACATTAATAGTATGACCTTTGGTTAGAAAATTGTTGACACGAGTTTTAGGATTATTTTAGTATGTCTCTATGTCGGTTTAACCGATTATCAAAATATAGCCTTAAGGCTAAATTCCATTAATACTGGAATCAAAAATACACCGAATGATATATTGTTCGGTATCTAATCCTAAAAAATGTTCAACTGGTTATTGAGCGGGCTCTCTAGCTACGTCCACTTCTCATAGATAATAATTTTTCAAAATAGCAGTCTATTTACGGTTTTTATCGTTGATAGAATTTGTACGTCTACAAATTATTGCTCCTTCTTAATCCCAACACGTTTTCGTGGCTTGGGATTTTTTTCGTCCTTTTCATTTAATTTTAATTATTTTGGGAATTTCTGCCCCTGTGGAGTTGGCATATGCTGCTTTTAGATAAGGAACTAGGTGTTGATTTTGGTTTATGTGATTTGGTTATGCAACGAATGACTTTTGATAGTCAGGATTTTCTACGTCTATTGATTTCGCAGCTTGGGTCTATGAATAGCACTCCGGTAAATATTAAAGCTGTCATTCGTGGGTTAATTAAGGCAATAGATTCGTTTGCTAATAATTATTCTGGAATGACAAATGAGTTTTATGACTTCCAGAAAAAAGTAAATGCGTTTTCAAATGAAGTAACAGAAATTTATGAAGATTTGCAATTGCCGGAATCGACGATGTTCAAGAGCAGGCTTAGCTTAAGAAAATGGGACATCTTGGAACGAACTGCTTACGAAGATATGGATGCTGAAGTATTACACTATATTGGTGCCTACTACTGCCTAAATATAAATCAACAAAAAATTAATAAAAATACACATCTGCACATCTATAAGTTCATTAGTGGTGAGAAGGAGTTCCTAAGTGAATCGGCACAAAAAGACCTTGCTCACACATTAAGCCGGGCCGGAAAAATCTACAGTGCCAGTAAGAGTATTGAGGGAACAATAAAAGGATATTTTTATTACCGTCAGTTATACGCTAATGATAAGCAGCGGCAGTCAGTTAATGATTGGCATACCGTTTCATCATCTGAGTTTATTCAGTTAGCGGGAAATCTTTATGCTGCTGCTGTAGATTTCGATTTACGTGCAATTGCTGTAATAACTTCTGCAATTGTTGGGTTGCCATTGCATCTATGTCTGCAACTGCCAGTGTTGGAAAACTATTTAAGTGATTGGGCGCTGGGGATCGATATTTCAAGTGGAGTTATCAAGCTTGATCTTGATCAGATATTTCCAGGCAAGGCAAAACCTAGAGGCCAACATGCACTATACAAAGAGGCATCTCCTATTCTTGTAAAACCACTCCCTAAATTTTTACATGAAATATTTAAGCAATTATTACATCAAGATAAGCAAGCCAAGAATATTGGAGAATTATTACAATCACATAAAGTGCAAACAAAGTCACCAGAGTTTAACGAGAGTAAATTTATCAATTCTGTAGCCAGGTTTGCTATTCAGACATGCAACATTGATCAATATGAGGCTTGCCTGATAGCCAATGATTTTCGCTCTATCCCTGCATCAAAGACTTATTATCGCCAAACCACACGTCAAAAAATATGGGAAACATCAAGTGCCTTCTATCAGAAAATTGGATGGGGTGAGCCAGTTAGTTATATAGATGGACTGACGATCGGTTCTCGTATGGTCAGCAAAGATGAAACTGTCGTAAAAATTTTTACAGATTTGGGAGATGTTCTTGAAAGTTTGAGGCCTTCAAATCGTGCAAACGTATCAACTTTATTAAAGTTTCATGATCAGTTTTGCGCATATACCGCAACATTTACAATTTTCTGCCTGGCATTGAGGAACGCTAATCCCATAAGGATTCTAAGCGCCGACTACAATTCTAACAGGGATTATTTATTGCTTGATGACAAGCATGTGATGGGGGATGCCTCAAAACAGCCCGTCGTTATAACATCATCTTTATCTACACAACTGCAGTATTGGCTTATTCATTGCCAGCGCTTGCTGCTTAGGCTGAATCATCTCAAATACCAAGATAAAAGCTTTATCAAGATGCTGAAGAGAGTTGTCGAGCAAAAGAATTCCTCAATGTTTGTCATGAGCACGGCGCCTTATTCAGTTTCTGTGGCAGCTGTCGCTAAATTCTGGAAAGTACCTTTGGTTGAAAATTTCGCAAGGCATTTTTGGGAGTCTAAATTCAGTGAAGTAGGTGTCAGTGCCAGGTTTTCTTCAGCGCAGCTTAGACATCAGGTTTCTGGAAATCTGAATTGGAGTGGTGCATCTGATTTGGTCCTGACAGAGCTGGTCAAAAAAATTTCGGTTGCACAGGAAAAGGTTCTGGCCGACTTATGCATTTATCCCAATCATGGCTTATCAAAAAAGGTTGCATCATGAAACGGCATACTCTTGATCAAGCATTAAAAAAATCACTGCGTGCGAAATTCCTTGCACAGGGTGGTGCCTATCGATTCAGGATCTTCCAGAAATGGCTGCTTGGAAATGATCTTCCTCCTGATATCGCTGCATTTCTAAGTTTGTTTGCATTTGATGGAATGCGTGTTGATGATTTTTCATATGCAGTCAAAAGTTTTCCTCTTGTTTATGCGGAGGGGAAGGTCGGTATAGCTTGGTCAGATAATATAGGCAGGACCCAAAGAATCAGGTTAAGCGCAATAACGATTAATCTGATCAAGCAATGCGGATGGAATGAGGTAATAAAGCTGACAATGACTGTTCTGGAGGAGGTGTACCAGAATATCGCAGGGAGTAGATGCACTCTTGAGCATTTCAAAAGAGATCAAATGGCGTGGTTTTCTGAAATATGTGGCGGGCCGATGCAGGAACATATTTCCGGTTCTATCCCGATGACCGCACTGCCTGATTCGGTTTATGCTAGATTGCAGACAAAACAGGCGTTGATTATCGAAAATCAAAATGCTTTGGATAGCGATGCTGAAAATACATTTTCCCTGGCACTCTCCGGATTCCTCGAGCCTATCGGTGAAGACAAAAACCCGCTGATCGTAGATAGCATTTTGCGTATTTGTCATCGGAAACAAGTTCATGACACATCAAATCATAAAAGATGGATGCTGGAGCAATGTTCCGAGCTTGCAATATCTGCACCTCAGTATGGTCCGGTTTCATCGTTAATTCTAAGCTGGGCAATAGATCTGATTACGAATGGCACAGTTGGGAAAGCCGATATTTCTGTTTCAACAGTTGTCAATTATGTCAGTGTGGCAGCTCGTTCGATTTTTAGCGAGTTTAAAGGTTCAGAGTTCCCAGACTGGGATGCCGCTGATTATCAATCAATTTATAAAAAGATAATACAAAGTGCTTCGCAAGGTCAGAAGCGCAATATGGCAAGCGCTCTCAATACCTGGCATCGCTTCTTGGTGAGTTGGCTTGATGTTCCACCGATATCCAGCAAACTGCATGACGAGGTGCCTGAACTGCCACCCCATTCAAATATTCTGTGGCAGCACGAGTATCAAAAAATAATGGATTGGTTAAGTGAGTCATCTATGGATGAGCGGATGGCGATGTACTTGCGGACGATTTTTTGCGTTACTTACCGCGTCAGAATGCGAATTAATGAATTGCTTAAGCTGAAGCTATCAGAGATCAAAATTTATGAAGACAAAATTGGGCTTGAAATTAAAGGAACAAAGACAGCCGCAGCCAAACGTACCTTATTGATTGATCGAGAGAGTCTGGTCGAGCTGGAAATGCTGAAAAATCGAAGAGAATCTGAACTGGGATTAGACCAGGATTATCTTTTTGCTGATCCTAACAAGATTCAAAAAATCTATAGACTGAGCTTTATTTATGTATTTGCCAATCAATTACTCAAAATTGTGACTGGTGATAGAACAGTAAAGGTTCATAGTACTTCTCATACCGTGATATCGAATGGTGCATCAGAAATGCTGATAGGAGGCACGGATAGTCTTTTAAATCCTCTTAATCAATTTGCAACTGACGTTGCCCATTATTCCATTCTGACGACGTGTGCAGTATACATGCATACTTTTGAAGACGCTTTGAGATTAACAATTGACAGGGATTTGAAAAGTCTAAAAATCTCTTCAAAAATTGCAGCGAGTTGGAGTTGCTATACTGAGTCTGCTTTACGAAAAAGAAGCAGCAGGGCAAGCTTGGATTCTAACGATTTATATTGGAAGGCTATTCTCGAAAGTGTCGATATTACAAATTTCCCCGCAGTGTCTGAAAATTTCAAAGTAGAAACACCGCTTCCCCCTAAGTTTTTATCCAGTAAATCTCAGGTGAATTATTCAAAAGTATTAAATATATTTACTGACCTAGCAGACAATCATTCAATTGAAAAAATAGCACTAAGGCAGTCACTTGATGAGCAGGAAATTTATCACTATTTGCTGCAAGCGAAACAAATCATGATGAATTGGCGACTTAGCGATCAGGTGCGTTATTCGACATCCATTGAGCAAGTTGCATTCTTGATTACAAAAGTAAATGGATTTGATTTTCAGAAAGCTAATCAGCCGAAACTTGCAAATATTAAAAACTGGCTGATAAAAAATCCCTTAACCAAGGAAATTGTTAATTGGCTTCAGTCTTGGCTCAATCTCCAAAGCTCTGGATATATTTCGCTTAATCTGGATGCTGACACAAGAAATCTTATTCTTTTAATTTCAAGGATAGGAATTTCCAGCACGCAACTTGCGGTTGCATTTACATCAAATATCGACAGGACATACTTGCTGACCCTGCAATCTATTTTTTATGAGTGTTATGGTGTGACAGTGCCTCAATTCCCTGTCGAGAGTCGGCGAGGGCGTCCAGATACATATCTTATATTTAGTTCATCGAGAATTCATTCACAAGAAATTCCCAAGCCTGCAAGTACGTCACTTTCTGGGTTGAATGCACTTTTATTCATTGCATTAATGTTTTCTTGCGGGAGTTGCGATGTTAAGCAATAAATTATATCTGTTTGGAGTGCCCTTGCTTAATGTTGGTGTGGTTTTTAGTGAGAGTGACTTATCCTCTCGAATAGATCGTATATTGGATGATATTCGTGCACTGCTACCTGAATTAGCTGGCATTACTGACGTTGAATTGACCCATGAAATCAAGGTTGGTGAAAATCAATTGATTCTTAATGTATTTTTGGTGGAATCACTGCAGGCGGGATTCGATTTTAATGACAATAAATCACTATTGGAGGTCAAAGAAATTATTGTTGATGCAATAAAACGATTGCCGATTAAATTGAATTTAATGGTGCTCGATGATCAATCACTAAGCTCCAAATCTCTGGGTTATTCAGAGGATAAAGAAACAGATAATTTGAAAAAACTGATGCGCAAGAGACAAAAGTCATCACTGAATTTTTTATTGGCAGATGAGACTTTTGATTTATGCTTTCCGGAAATGGCTCCCTATGTTATTGATCCGAGTGTTAGACATATTGAATTTAAAATCGAATATATCCATTCGAGGTATTTGAGAATTAAGCTTCTTCATGATGGGGTTAAAAAATTGAAAAACAAGAAACAGCTTTGTTTAATGACGAGCAGAAAAATGCAAGATGACGATTTTTATTATATGTGTACTGACGCTTTGCGATCTCACAAAGTCATTGTCTGCAACGCAATCAGTTATATCGATAAATTTGATAATGAAATATTAGCCATGGAAGCTCTATAGCTAAATTTTTTTTATGGTATTGGTTATATTCAGATGCATTTTAAATGAAATTTAAAAAAATCTTCGGTTCTGTGTCGGGTAAATCCTGCCGTATCGTCGCATGATTATGACATGTCACTTTTGGCATATTGAAAAAGGATATCAATACCATGGCTAAGAATAAAACTACACAATCTACTCCTATGACATCGGATGCAGCTGCTAGGATCCAAAGTGCTAAGGCAAAAGTAAATGCAGGAAAGGTAACGAAAGGTAGCTTTGCTGCACGGGCTCAAAGTGCTGCAGCAAAAGGTGAAAAACGCTAACATAACTGATGAGGTGGAGCTTTAGCTCCACCATCTAGAGAACAAAAATGACAATATCTATCATTCCTAAATTAGGAAATTTACTCCGCACAATTATTACTAATGCGGGCTATCGTCGTTGTATGAGTAAGCTGGGTATCGATAAAGATATTGATGATCTAGCTATAGAAGCTAGATTACCATTTGACTTAATGCAGTCCATTGAAGATGTTTGTATCAAACAACTTGCTTCGGATTGTGGTGTTAACTGGACCCAGTTTTTAAATCAAGTATGGATAAAAACAAAAGCTTCTATTCAGCAATTGGCTCGAGATGTGGACATTGGTCCAATTTCTGATGAGTGCGGCCGAGAGGAGCTACATAGAAGCTATGTAATTCCAATGCTTTCCAGTTTTATTAGTACAGCGCACTCAATGCATCCTGGGCCGATCACTGAAAATTGGTGGGGCAGCCCGGTACATTCTTGGATAAAGTGGGCATCAGAGAAAGCGTCAATTGATGAAAATTTTTTATTAACACGTTTTGCTAATCATCTGAATGTAGATCAAAGAACCATTGAGCGCTGGCTGAATGGCGAGCCCATTCATAAATTATATGGCCCCTATCGGCCAATAGTTAGGATCAGCATCGGTGATGATGCTTCAAAAAAAATAGGAGAAAGTGGAATTGATCAGCTGACAGCATGGTTAATTCTGGCGGTAACATTTCAATCGATACCACCCGATATCAGAGATCAGGTAAAACGCTATTTCAGTCTTAATAAGCAGCACTCTTGGTCATTGGGTCAAGTCATTGATAAGCTCAATTTGCGAGCTTTGGAATCAGGGGCACGTGATATACGCACTTTCGCTATTCCTATTATTAATAATATAGAGGCCCTATTCGGGAGAAGACCATTTGATAACACTCGTATAACTAACAGTCTTCATGAATTTCAAGGCTTAATTAATCAGGAAACGGAATTCTGGCAGAGAAATTATCAATATATACATGACTGGTTTTCTGCTAGACATGCCGCGCTTATAGGTAATGAAACTGAAGCATTAAAGTTATATGAATCTGCTGTAGATGGAGCTTGGTGGTTTGCCGGACCCAATCAGCATCCTATTATCAATGAGGCATTGCTCTTTGCTGTTGGTGTAGGTCATAAAGTTGCAGCAGAGCACTATTGGGATATGACTTTTATGCTGGGTCTGAACAGTTGGCCGAAGCGGGAACTGGATGAACAAGAGTGTAGAAGGTTAGCTTTTGGCTTTGAAAAGATGTTCTATCCGCAAAAAGCCCATGACCGAGTCTTGTCGAATGTTGAAGTCATTATAAGGGATGATGAATATAAATTAAGCCCTAAAGACCTAACCAATGCAAATGCCAAAGTTAAGTATGCCGAAGGAAGAACAAGGCGTACACCTTTAATGGATGCAGTGCGTGAGGGTAAGGTGAGTGATGTCCAGCAATTGATAGAAGCTGGCGGCAATCCCGATGATTTTATAAGGGAGTCAGGTGAAGGTCCACTTTCTTATGCAATGAGACGCGCTTGCGACCGTAAAGACCCGCTCATAATGGAGTACTTATTACAGCTTGATTTACTGCCTGAAACAGTGAATCGACCAGCGTCGACCAGACGAGAAACACCATTAAAGATGGCTATTGAAATGGCTGACCCCAAGGCTGTTGATCGACTGATTGAATTGGGGGCTAAAGTTGAAGTTGAGTGTGATTACCTGCCTTCAGCACTTTGTTATGCTGTGAATTTACTTTATGGGTCTATACATAGAAATGACCGTACTCAACAGGTTGCTTATATGGCTGGGAAAGGACGTGCAGATGTATTTGATGCTAAGCGAGGAGCTACACTCGATATGGATTTGGCGGCTAGAAGACAAGCATTACTTGGTTTGCGTCATGCATCGCCTCGTCATGAAGAATTTTTTGATGCAGTGATGGATTATTTTATTAGGCCTTCCGAGGATTATCGTAATGTTATTCAGGTACTACTCAGTCATCATGCTGATCCAAATCGCAGATACAAAGTTGAATCTCAGGATATTGCAGAATGGACACCAACACTATTTGCTGCGCAAATAGGAGATTTGGAAGTATTTACCAGGCTACTCGAAAATGGAGGTGATCCAGAGTTGACTTTGATGCAATCATCTTCTCTGGAACGCCATGATGCGCTGTGGATTGCAGTCGGTTACGGAAGGCACGCAATAGTAAATTATCTAACCCAACGAGCCATGCAACCAATTTAAGTAGAAGTTATAAGCCAACCACATTTTTGAAAGAAATTTTCGGTGCTATGTCATGACTAGTGCGCATTTCATATTGGATACTCCTTTTACCTGGAAACTACAAAGGATATGAAGTGCGCTACAGTCGAGACAAAGAAGTTAATAAATTGGTTGCTAAATTAATTGGTGAGGGGTGGAGTTTTAGTAGGGGGCGTCATGGAAAACTTAGAAAGCCGGATGGAACAAATTTCATCACAATATCGAGTACTCCAAGTGATTATAGATGTTTGCTAAATATTAGGCGTGATATAAAGCGACACTTGGCATGTAATTAATTTTGAAGTTTATGTCATGCAGCAATCAAAAATGTATTTTCCGAAAGCATTTTTTGCTGATTAACTGTTTGCGTATCAGCCAACCGTTTATTATTATGCTTACATTGTAAACGCACCATTAATATTAAAAAGAAAAATAATATGTTTAATCTCGTATCATTATTATCTGTATGGTCGCTTGATAATCTACAAGTGCAGGAACTGCATCGGTAAGTTTATGCGTACAAATTACGTGCTTATTGACTTTGAGAGCGTGCAGCCAGAAGATTTGCTTCTTCTGGAACAAGATCACTTTAAGGTAATGGTTTTTGTTGGTGCAAGCCAGGGTAAAGTTTCATTCGAGGTGGCATCAGCGCTTCAGAAAATGGGAACAAATGCAGAATATGTGAAAATTAGCGGTAATGGTCCCAATGCTTTGGATTTTCATATCGCTTATTACATCGGGAAAATTGCGGCTGCTGATCCCAGTGTTTATTTCCATATTATCTCAAACGATAAAGGTTTTGATCCTTTGATTGCGCATTTGAAAACCACGAAAATATTCGCTTCACGTGCTAAGAGTGTTAGCGAGATTCCACTGGTTAAGGTGGCAACATCAAAATCACCGCAAGATAGGGTTGAAATTGTAGTGGCTAAGTTATTACAGTCTAACGGCTCGAAGCCGAGAACTGTTAAAACATTATCTAGCGCAATTCATTCAATATTTCAAAAGACACTTACTGATAATGATGTTAGTTCGGTACTTGCATCGCTTCAAGCGCAGAAACATATTTCCGTTAATGGAACTAAAGTTACTTATAGCTTGTAAGCTTTAACCCTTGAAACTCAGCAACATCTACAAGATTAGGTCGGTCGGGTTTTACAGTACCATATATGACTTTTACAAATGGTGTTGGCACACTATCAATATTATGAATATTCTTCCCACACCGTAATTTTGTTATGGAGCAATCATATATAAATAATGATGCTTTATTGATGGAGTTTAACCACTACAGGCTGTAAACAGTAAAACTCGGTATCTTTTCTACTGGCAGGTTTGCTCGCGAATGCCCAAATGTCATTTAAAAGATCATTTACCTGCTGCTTAGTCCAGCGATATCCCCTCTGGTAATCGCTAATGTAGAAATGTTCCCCCAATAATTCATTAATTGGTTTTAATACCATCTTGTCTATCATTGCTGAATCCTATTTTATTTAATGCTGTTAGTCTGCTAGCTGTTAGATTCTAATTTCATTGGCACAAGATTTTTGTACTTATGGCATTTATATTAATTTGAGTCATTTTTAATCTTCGTCAAATTAATTTAAGTATATCAACATATTAGTTTTATAAATTGATTATTGTTGAATCGAGCGACATGAAATGTCGCATTGATGGTTTAATTATGCCTATTGGGTAAATAATTGTTTCTGGATTCAACCATGGCTAACCAACACGACACACTACTACGGCAATGGCATATGCTTCGTCTTATGCCACGCTATCCTCTCAAGATTACAGCACGTGCTGTATTGGAAAAACTTGAGGCAGACGGATTCACGATTACTAAAAGAACTGTTGAGAGAGATCTCAATGAGTTGTCATCAACTTTCCCGCTGACATTGGATGACCGGGATAAGCCCTACGGCTGGAGCTGGCAGAAAGACGCGCCATCATTTGATTTGCCGGGAATCGGCGCCAATGAAGCTCTTACCTTAATCATGGTAGAGCAGCATTTGAACAATCTATTGCCGAACAGCACTGTTGATGTACTTAAGCCTTACTTCAAGTCAGCACACAAACATCTTGATGCAACGACTAGTGCCCGACATGTTAAATCCTGGCTGCATAAAGTCAGAACAGTGCAGCCTAGCCAAACGTTATTGCCACCCAAGATAAAACCTGAAGTTCAGCAGCTGATCAGTGAGGCGTTGCTGTCTGACCGGCAGGTGGAAATTGAATATAAACGCAGAAACGAATCCAAGGGATCTACTCACAGAATTCATCCTTTGGCGCTCATACAGCGTGGTGGGCTGATATACCTTTATGTCAGATATTTTGATTATGAAGATATAAAAATCATTGCGCTTCACCGCATAAAGACAGTAAAGATTCTTGATATAGCAACTATTGCTCCAGAAGGGTTTAATATTGATGATGAAATCGCCAAAGGTCGTTTTGACTTTGGTACAGGTTTGTTCATTGAGCTTAAAGTTAAATTTACGGGAGGGGCAGGAGAGCATTTGTTTGAAACGCCATTATGCAAAGAGCAGCACATTGATGTTATAGATGACGGCAGTTTGCTTGTGACTGCCAATGTGCCTGATACTCCCCAGCTTTTATGGTGGTTACTGGGGTTTGGAGATGGTGTAGAAGTGATGGAGCCGCTTGTTATCAGGGAGCGTATCAGCGCCATATTGAAGCGTGCCTCAAACAGATACCAGCCATAATCAATGAAAGCCGATTTTACGTTGCACTGATTCAGGTTTGAACAAACATTCTTCCTCCAACATAATCAGCAGTGCGTTTGCATCAACAATTTGCATCAGGCGTAATTTGCGCCTTACCGCGGCGAAGTCTCCCGGCGTGATATGCTCCATCTTTTCCAACAGCATTAATAAAGGCGGCTCCACTGTTAAAGCATATTGTTGAGCTAGTTCGGCAAACATGATTTTTACCTGCGCCGGTTTCATATAATCAAATTTCAATTTGATATCAAATCTTCGCATGGCAGCCGAATCAATCATATCCATGTAATTGGTTGAGGCAATAAATAAACCATCAAAGCTTTCCATCTGCGTCAGCATTTCATTGACCGCACTGACTTCCCAAGAGTGTTGGGCATTGGATCTTTCCGTTAAGAATGTATCTGCTTCATCCAGCATTAGAACAGCTTTTTCCTGTCTGGCTTCTTCAAACATTCTTGCCATATTCTGTTCTGTAACACCTACGTATGGTGAAACAATGTCCGATGCACGCTTTGCAAGTAAAGGCAAATCCAGAATTTCTGCAATGTATTTGCCAAAGGCAGTCTTGCCTGTACCTGACGGGCCATAAAGACAGATTCTTGCTTCTTTATTCAGTTGCAGACCTCTACATAAGTTTTCTAAAGATTGGTTGGTATTCAATACATCCAGGCGGTAGTTAAAAGTTTTGTTTACTGAAGCCGGTTTAGGACGGCTATAACCCATAGCCTCAATAGTGTTGCTTAGTATTGATTGCAATGCTTCCTCTGTGCCAGATTTATCATGAATCACACCTGACATTCTCACCACTTTCGCTGAACGTTCAATAATTGCCGGAACCAGTGCTTCATTTTCTGCCATCTGCTTTTTCCAGCCCTGGCTTACTGGTAAGTCTTCAAGATAATCGCTTAGGAGCTTTTCTCTTAAACTACGTGGCGGGGCCTTGATTTCAAGCACATAATCAAAACGTCTGATAAAGGCAGGATCAACATCACTGATATCATTCGAAATCCAGAATGTAGGAACAGGATTATTTTCCAGCACATGGTTCATCCACGCCTTGCTGTTAAATTTCTCGTTATCTTTGCTTTGGGTACCGCCAGCCTTAAAGATATTCTCAACTTCATCGAATAAAATAATAGACTGTGACTGTCTCGCACATAAAATCTGCCCCAGTGAGTAGGCTCTGAAGCGATCATCTTCATCCAGAGGCTCTACGCCTTTTGAGCCTGAATTTATCTCATATAGCTTAGCATGTAGCACAAATGAAATCATGCGTGCAAATTCGGTTTTGCCGGTTCCGGGAATGCCGTAGATTAAGAAGTTTACGCCTTTGTTTTTATTGGTTAAGGCCTGCTGTAAATATTGCTTGATGATGCTGATATCTTTTTCCAAATGTGGGTAATCAGATTCCTGCAATTTAGATGTAGGCGCAATCTGTAGAATATTCCTGAAAATTTCCGAAGGATTCTCGTGATGCATCTCTAGCAAATCTACCAGACCTTTCAGCAGTTCGATTTTGTTGTAGAAATCATAACTGCTGCTGGAGTCTACAGATAGAATGCCTGATGTAGATAACAGACTACCAGGATGCAAGGCTTTGCGAATTTCGGGTTCTGGGGTATCCAGGCAGATACCGAAAACTCTGACTAAAGTTCTGATATTCTGAGTGCCCAGCATACTGCATGCATTCTCCAGAATCTGGTTGTTATGCACACAGACTGCAAACATCACCATTGCCAACTCGGTTTTATTCAATCCGACTAAGTTGCTTAACGATTGAAGATTGCGCTCAAGTTCGGCGTTTTTAAATTCAAATACTACTTTATTTTTTTCTGCTGATTCCCAATCGTTGAATAGCTGGTTTTTGATTTCAAACTGGTCGTATTTTATCGAGCTACTACCAGCAAAGTAATCGTTGAATCCAAGTGCTTTTGCCAGATCGTCATCTCGAAAATCATTTTTGCGTAACAGTAATTTATAGCCACCAAGCGGAACCATCAGACGAAATAACCATAAGCGAATCATATCGTTGATGCCTAATGAGTTACTTGTGACATAAGACTCTAGTAAAGATGTGGAAGTAAGATCTTGATCAATGTTAAAGGTATTCACCATAAATGCACTCCAGTTGACGAGAGTCTATTTTATTTTAACTAGCGACGTATTGTGTCGCAGTAAGATAGTCTAATTTTTATCAAGACATTTCGCATTAGAATTAAAGAAGATCGTTATGGATCGAGCTATATATGCAATGCTATTAATGCCTCTGCAAAAAAGCCTCAAGCCCGATTAAATGCTCTATCAAATTAGCAAGAAATTGGTAATCCGTTAAATCATAGCTAAATTTGACAGTCCAACTTTTTATGAGAAAGTAATTTCACTATTTACTTTTTTATGGAAAATATCATGGCAGCCAATTTAATTATGATAGATCATGCAATCAAAGATCGTCGCAGTGTTCAAGCAATGTTGTGCGGTAGAGGTGATAGACGAGAGCAGTTGTGGGAGTTATTCAGCGATACCCACAGTACAATGACTCAAGAAGAACTAATGGAAGAATTCCATTTATCGGCGCAATATGGACAGCTAGTTGTCAAACATGAATTCAATGCTATTTTTTGTAAAAGATACATTGCCATATCCATATTTATCGCTTTTCTTCTTATAGTGGCTTAGCTAATTGAGTTGATTTTTTAAACGCTTTAATAATTTGGTTAAGAGCAACATAAGGAGTGATGTTGCTCAATAGATAGGTCACGTGAGATAGCGACATTAAATGTCGTATTTGTAAGTCACAATATTGAAGTCATGTTATTACGGACTTCTATCTTGATCTTTAAACACTACATCTTTCTGGTTGTTTATTTTTATCTTGGAAATTTCCAATTTATCACTACAGCTTATGCAGGCTTGGACAGTGAGGAACCCTGCATATCGACATCAAAATTGGATGGTAATAGCTATAAGCAGATTGCAACTGGGCAGATATCAGTACGTGAAAATTGTAACCCTGAATTAAAGACAGAAACTTACCCTGCTGATGAAGTTGCTTCAGAGCAGAGCCATGAGGCAATTTCTCTTGATCCAGTGACTGTGTTGAATTGCACTCAGAATTGACCCACCTATCGATATAAATTGCACTAGAAATTGACCCACGTACCGATACTATTCTGCTCAACCTATGAGCAGGA
>LNAP01002071.1_pt1 | contig 36356 bp, 27 predicted proteins | sample 602601 | NCBI WGS metagenome assembly LNAP01 (sample SAMN02440304, study PRJNA202911) | soil metagenome | biome: Subtropical and temperate rainforests or woodlands; isolation source: soil samples (1 kg each in a 20% v/v slurry with milli Q water) were... ... | reverse complement strand
GCGCTTGGCGATGCGGTGTGCGGACACGCGCTGGCGTTTGCGCGCAGTGTGGTGCCGGCGCAGGTTCAGGTCGAAGTGTTTGCCATCGATCGCCAGGGCGCGATTGTCGGCCATGCGGGAGCTTTTCAATGAAACGCATTTTGCTGCTCGGCGGTGTGACGGAAGCATTGGCAATCGCCCGTACGCTAGGCCCGGAACACATCTACAGTCTGGCCGGCGTCGGTCGAGTGCCGACCGATCTGAATTGCCAGGTGCGCGTCGGCGGCTATGGCGGTGCCGAGGGTCTGGCGCAGTTCATCCGCGATGAAGGGATTGACCTGCTGCTGGACGCGACGCATCCGTACGCGGCACAAATCAGCCAGAACGCTGCGACTGCCGCGCAACGGGCCGGCATTCCCTGCTGGGCACTCAGGCGTCCGGCCTGGCAGCCGCAAGCCGGGGATGACTGGTGCGAAGTCAGCGACTGGGCCGGGTTGATCGACTCGCTGAAACCGTTCCGCCGACCGCTGTTCACCCTTGGCCGTGAACCCTTGCAACACCTGCACGAAATCCCGCCGGAGCAATTCTGGACGTTGCGCGCACTGGATGTTTATCCCGGCAACGAACGCTGCGAAGTGATTGGCGCCCGCGGGCCATTTCTGATTGACGATGAACGTGAGCTGTTCGAGCGCCGGCAGATTGATGTGCTGATCAGCAAGAACAGCGGCAGCACTGCCACCGAGCCGAAACTGGACGTGGCGCGGGAACGGGGGGTGCCGGTGCTGGTGTTGAAGCGGCCGGTGTTGGCGGGGGTGGATCGGGAGTTCGGGTCGGTGAGTGAAGTCCTGGCCGCACTGACGGACGCCTAAGTATTTGTGGCGAGTCACCACTCCTCCCGGCATTTCAAATCGGAGCCGCTACACTCATCTGAAATACGCTGCGACACCAAACCGCAGGCCGCTTTTTTACTTATCGGCATTGATCAGGCTAAATAGCCGCGCCTGATCTCCCACTCAACCGGATCTGTCCCATGTCCCGACAACGGCTCGCAATTGCCTGGATAGCCTGCTTCGCAGTGCTGTTCAACATGCTCGCCATGCCGATGACCGGAGCGATGGCGCAGACGGCGAAATCGCCGGCCGAACAGCTGTTGTGGGGCAGTTTTTGCTCGTCCACCGGCACGAAGATGGTGGCGATTTCCCTGGGGACGCTTGAACAGAAAGCGCCGCAGAACGACGATCATTCCAGCATGCAGCATTGCTGGTGTTGCTCCGGCTCAGCGCCGTTGGTGGCACTGCCCGGGCATGTACCGCAGTTGTACTTCGCGCGTTTCGAGGCCAATCGAAGCCTGCCCGCTGCTTCTCTCGACACGCCCACTCCGCGCCAGCAATGGCCGAATCTCAACCCCCGCGCATCCCCTCTGGTGTGATTCCTTCTCGCAATTGACCTGCGTCTTGAATCGTTCTGGAGAACTGTCATGTTGAACAAACTCATCGTTCTGGCTGCGTTGCTGCTGCCTGCCTGCTTTGCCAATGCCCATGAATACAAGGCGGGCGAACTGGAGATCGCTCATCCATGGTCGCAAGAGTTACCGCCTAACGCGCCGACCGTTGCGGCTTATTTCGTGATTCAAAACCACGGTAAAACCGCAGACAAACTGCTCAGCGTCGACTCGCCGATTGCAGGTATCGCTCAACTGCACGAGCACGTGATGCAGAACGATCTGATGAAAATGCAGCAAGTGCCGGTCGTCGAAATCCCGGCGGGCGGGAGCGTTACGTTTGCGCCGATGGCGTATCACGTGATGCTGCTGGAACTCAAAGACCGCAGCCTGCTGAGCGACGGAAAACGGTTCCCGCTGACGATGCATTTCGAGAAATCCGGTGATGTGACGGTCGAAGTCGCAGTGCAGAAAACCGCGCCGAACGGCGTGCAAGTGCACGCGCACACCCCGTAATCGCCAACGCTGAATACGCCCATGCGCCCGCTTAGCGCCAGGTCATCTGCCCCCCGTCGTCAGCCATTGAGCCTGACCCGCGGTAGCTGGATCAGCCTGTTCGCCATGTTGATGATCTTTATCGGCCCGCTGATTTCTCAGTCGATGCCGATGGATCCGCGCGCCTCCGCCCTGATGGAAGTCTCCATGAACATGTCGATGGACATGCCCATGGAGATGCCGGCAATGGAGCACGGCGACCACGGCGCGCAAGCCGCCGCCGAGCACTGCCCACCCAAGACACCTCATCACGCCATCTGGGAAAAGTGCGGCTATTGCAGCCTGCTGTTCAATTGCCCGGCACTGACGGGTGGCCAGTCCTTCATCGCATTCGATACACCAACAGCCACGACCTTCACCAAACCCGCCACTCGCCTGGGCCACGCCCGGCAGACCTTCTTCCCCGGCGCCCGCACCCGCGCGCCGCCCATCGTCACGTAAACACCCCCCAATCTCACACGGTCCTGAAGATTGCCTGCGCCATCCCTGTGGGCGCGAGTCTGTGTGGCGAGGGAGCTTGCTCCCGCTTGAGTGCGCAGCACTCACAAAAGGGCCGCTACGCAGCCCAGCGGGAGCAAGCTCCCTCGCCACACGGCACGCTCCCACAGGGGATGGCGTCGGCGGCCGGCCGTGTCGTTTACGACTGTTCGATGGAAATTGTCATGTCCACGCTTTCTGCTGACACGCGCTTGAGCGCTGCCCAAGCCACTTTTGCCCTGAACGAAACGCGCGTTCGTTTCAGGCACGCCACTGCCGTTCTTTGCGGCGCTTTGCTGACCCCTATGGTGCTGGCCGACGAGCACGCCGGCCAGCATGAAGAACTGAGCCCGACGGTGATCACCGCCGTCGCGCCGAGTTCGCCGCTGACCGTCGTCACCAACCCCAAGGACCCGCGCCAACCGGTGCCGGCCAGCGACGGCGGCGACTATCTGAAGACCATTCCCGGTTTCGCCCTGGTACGCAACGGCGGCACCAACGGTGACCCTGTGCTGCGCGGCATGTTCGGCTCACGGTTGAATATCCTCACCAACGGCGGCCAGATGCTCGGGGCCTGCCCCGGCCGGATGGACGCGCCGACCTCCTACATCTCCCCGGAAACCTACGACAAACTTACCGTCATCAAAGGCCCGCAAACCGTGCTGTGGGGGCCAGGCGCGTCAGCCGGCACCATCCTGTTCGACCGTGAGCCGGAAAGCTTCGGCGAACTCGGTACACGCGTGAATGCCAGCGTATTGGCCGGTTCCAACGGTCGCTTCGACAAAGTGGTGGATGCTGCCGCCGGCGGCCAGTCGGGTTACGTGCGAGTGATCGGCAACACCGCGCATTCCGACGACTACCGCGACGGCAACAACGACACCGTGGCGTCGCGCTACGACAAGTGGAACGGCGACGTCGCCGTTGGCTGGACCCCGGACGCCGACACGCTGCTGGAACTCACCGCCGGCAAGGGCGATGGCGAAGCCCGTTATGCCGGACGCGGCATGGACGGTGCGCAGTTCAAACGCGAAAGCCTCGGCCTGCGCTTCGAGAAGTCCAACATCGGCGACGTACTGGACAAGGTCGAAGCACAGATCTACTACAACTACGCCGACCACGTGATGGACAACTACACCCTGCGCACGCCGTCCGGCACCGGGATGATGGCTGGGCCGATGGCCTCCAGTGTCGATCGGCGAACCCTCGGTGCGCGGATCAAGGGCACCTGGCGCTGGGCCGATGTGCAATTGATCAGCGGCATCGACGCGCAGACTAACGAACACCGCAAGCGCAGCGCCATGGGCATCGACACCTACAAGGATCTGCCACGCGACAAGGACGCCGACTTCCACAACTACGGCGTGTTCAGCGAATTGACCTGGTACGCCGCCGACCGCGATCGCTTGATCTCCGGCGCGCGACTGGACCGCGCTTCGGCCAGGGATTTTCGGCAGACCACTGGCTCGGGGATGATGACCCGGCGCAACCCGACCGCCGACGACACCCGCGCCGACACCTTGCCCAGCGGCTTCGTCCGCTACGAACACGACCTCGCCGACAGCCCGACCACGTTGTACGCCGGTCTCGGTCACACCCAGCGTTTCCCGGATTATTGGGAGCTGTTTTCGCCCAACTCCGGCCCTGCCGGCTCGGTGAATGCCTTCGATTCGATCAAGCCTGAAAAAACCACCCAGCTCGACTTCGGCCTGCAATACAAGACCGAAGACCTCGAAGCCTGGGCCTCGGGTTATGTCGGACAGGTGCGCGATTACATCCTGTTCAACTACACGCCGGGAATGATGGGCATGACCTCGCAAGCCGAGAACATCGACGCGCGGATCATGGGCGGTGAACTCGGTGCGGCTTACAAGCTGACCTCGAACTGGAAGGCCGATGCGACCCTCGCCTACGCCTGGGGCAAGAACAGCAGCGACGGCAACGCGTTGCCGCAAATGCCGCCACTGGATGCACGTTTCGGCCTGACCTACAGCGAAGACAACTGGAGCGCCGGCGCACTGTGGAGAGTGGTCGCCGCGCAAAATCGTATCGACCAGAACAAAGGCAACGTGGTCGGCAAGGACTTCGACAAGACCTCGGGGTTCGGCGTGTTTTCGCTCAACGGTGCGTACCGGATCAACAAGAACTGGAAGGTCAGCAGCGGCGTCGACAACCTGTTCGGCAAGGCTTACGCCGAGCATTTGAACCTGGCCGGCAACGCCGGTTTTGGCTACCCGGCCAATGACCCGCAGGCCATCAAAGAACCGGGGCGCACGCTCTGGACCAAGGTGGACATGAGTTTCTAAGAACATCGCGGGCAAGCCCGCTTCCACATGGAAAGTGTTGAACCTGTGGGAGCGAGCCTGCTCGCGAATGACTGCACAGCAGTCACCAGACAACAACAAAAGTACCAAGCCAAGCGGAGCACAACCGATGAAACAGCCCAAACCGAATTTCTACAACCTGGCCTGGCGCTGGCATTTCTATGCCGGTCTGTTCGTCGCGCCATTCATGGTGATGCTGGCCCTGACCGGCGTCATTTACCTGTTCAAGCCGCAACTCGATCCGTTGATGTACGGCAGCCTGATGAACGTCCCGGCCGGTCATCACAGTGTCCCGGCCGATGCCCTGCTCAAGCGGGTAAAAGAGGCTTATCCACAAGCAACGATCAAGCAGTACCTGCCGCCGATCAACGCCGAACGCAGCGCGCAGTTTGTCGTGCTCAACGCCGGCAATGAGTTGAATGTTTTCGTCGACCCCTATCACGGCGACATTCTCGGCGAGCAAGACGCGAAGAAGAATCTGCAAGCCGTTGCCCGAGCGATCCACGGTGAATTGATGATCGGCACAGTCGGTGATCGACTGATCGAACTCGCCGCTGGCTGGGGCATCGTGCTGGTGGTCTCCGGGGTATTTCTGTGGTGGCCGCGAGGTCAGGCCGCCGGCATCTTGTGGCCGCGCCTGAGCAGTCGCGGTCGCGTGCTGTGGCGCGACCTGCATGCCGTCACCGGGTTCTGGGGTGCCGCGTTTCTGTTGGTGATGCTGCTGAGCGGCATGACCTGGACCGGGTTCTGGGGCAAGCAATACGCCGGGGTCTGGAACGTGTTCCCGGACGCCATGTGGAATGACATGCCCAAGTCCGACGTCGAGGCCCGCAGCCTTAACACCGCCACCCGCCAGACCGTGCCCTGGGCGATGGAAAACACGCCGATGCCGATGTCCGGTGACCACGCCGAACACATGGCCCACGGCAGCGGTCAAGCCGGTCCTGCGGCGCCGACCATCAGCCTGCAAGACGTGCAGAACATCGCCGAACAGCGCAAGGTCGAGCCTGGCTACAGCATCACGTTCCCGACCACCGCCACCGGCGTGTTCACCATCGCTGTATTCGCCGACGACCCGCGCAACGATGCCACTCTGCACGTCGATCAATACACCGGCAACGTCCTCGCCGATGTGCGCTTCGAGCAATACGGCACCGTCGCCCGCGCCACGGAAATCGGCGTGATGCTCCACGAAGGCAAGATGTTCGGCGTGCTCAACCAGATCATCGTGTTGCTGATCTGCCTGATGATTCTGCTCAGCGCCGTCAGCGGCGTGGTGATCTGGTGGAAGCGCCGCCCGCAAGGCAAGTTCGGTGTTCCGCCGCTACGCCACGATCTGCCGAAATGGAAAACCGGGGTGGTGATCATGCTCGTGCTGGCCGTGGCGTTTCCATTGGTGGGGGCTTCGTTGGTGGTGGTCTGGTTGCTGGATCGCGTGCTGCTTTCGCGCTTCAACCGACAAACTGAATCGGCCTCATCTTCATCATGAAACAGGCGAGATGCTTGTTTTAGAGGCACGTGTAGACTTCGGCACTTATCGCCCGGTCATATTAAGTGTTACTGTATAACTCGAGTGCATCATTCAACCCGCAGCCATGGCTGCGGGTTTTCTTTTGAAGAAGTGATTCACCATCCCGATGAACAGTACCTCTTGACCGGCCTCTGCCTGCTGCCCTGAACAGTGCCCAAGTGCAGCCGAAGCTGTTTTGGCGAGGGCGTTTGTTCCCTCGCCACAGGTGATGTGTACAGTTAAAACGATCAATCAGGAATGCAATGACCTCGCTGAACCTCACAAACCTCGCCTGGACACCCATGGGCCACGGCCACTGTCATCACCAGTTCCAGCTGCGTGATGCCTCGTTGCACGTGGCCGCCGGTGAGTTTGTCGGGTTGATCGGTCCCAACGGCAGCGGCAAGACCAGTCTGCTGCGCTGCGCCTACCGCTTCAGCAAACCGGAAAACGGCGAGGTTCGACTCGACCACCACAACGTATGGAAACAATCCTCGCGCTGGTGCGCGCAACGCATCGCCGTGGTGTTGCAGGAATTTCCCGACGCCTTCGGCCTGACCGTCGACGAAGTGGTCGCCATGGGCCGGACACCGCACAAAGGCCTGTTCGACGGTGACACCCTCGAAGACCGAAACCTCGCGACGCAAGCACTGGAATCCGTCGGCCTCAACGGTTTTGAAGACCACGCTTTCGCCACGCTCTCCGGCGGCGAAAAGCAACGCGTGATCCTCGCCCGCGCACTCGCCCAGCAACCACAGCTGCTGATCCTCGACGAGCCGACCAATCACCTCGACCCGCGCTATCAGCTGGAGCTGTTGCAACTGGTCAAGCGCCTGCAGATCGGCACCCTGGCGAGCATCCACGACCTCAATCTCGCCGCCGCGTTCTGTGATCGGCTGTACGTGCTCGATCACGGCCGCATCGTCGCCAGCGGCACACCCAAAGAAGTCCTGACCGCCCCGCTGCTGCGTGATGTGTTCGGCGTCGAAGCGCTGATCGATGAACACCCTCTGCACGGCTACCCACGAATCACCTGGATAACCCAACCATGACTTTGCGTTCCCTGCTGTGCGTCGCGCTGTTGCTGGGCAGTGCCCAAGCGCTTGCCGAAGCAACGAAATATCCGCTGACGGTCCAGAGCTGCAACCGCGAAGTGACCTTCGCGCAAGCGCCGAAACACGCGGTCAGCCATGACATCAACATGACGCAAATGATGCTCGCCCTCGGCCTCAAGCCGAGCATGGCCGGCTACAGCGGCGTCACCGGCTGGAAATCGGTCACGCCACAGATGCAGACCATCCTCGACGGCCTGCCGGAGCTGGCGGCCAAATACCCGTCAGTGGAAACCCTGCTCAACGCCAACGTCGATTTCTTCTTTGCCGGTTGGGATTACGGCATGCGCGTCGGCGGTGATCTCACGCCGCAAACGTTGCAGCCGCTGGGCATCAACGTCTACGAGCTGACCGAATCCTGCGCGTTCGTGATGAAGCGCCCGGCCGCCACGCTGGAAGATACCTACAACGACCTGCGCAACCTCGGCAGAATCTTCGATGTGCAGGATCGTGCCAACGCCTTGATTGCCCAAATGCAGGCGCAAGTTGCGGACGTGCGCAAGGATCTGCCGGCCAAAAAACCCCGCGTGTTCCTCTATGACAGTGGCGAAGACCGCGCCATGACCTCGGGTCGCCTGGGCATGCCGCAAGCGCTGATCGACGCGGCGGGCGGGCGCAACATTCTGGATGACACCGACGCGAGCTGGACCCGCGTGAATTGGGAAAACGTGGTCGAGCGCAATCCGCAGGTGATCGTGATCGTCGACTACGGCGAGGTCACCGCCGAGCAGAAGGTGCAATTCCTGCTGAACAACAAGGCGCTGCAATCGGTGGACGCGATCAAGAACCAGCGCTTCATCGTCATTCCATATGTGCAGGCCACGCCTGGCATCGACAACGTGCTGGCGGTTGAAACCCTGGCCAAGGGTTTCCACGGCGAATGACCAGTCGTCGCTACGCCTTGTTGCTGATCGCCCTCGGCGCACTGTTGATGGTGTCGTGCGTGGTGTCACTGGGCTTCGGCCCGGCGCGGGTGCCGGTGGACGTGGTCTGGCACATTTTGCTGCACAAGGTGTCTGGCTTTGGCGAGGTGAGCTGGACAGCCGGTCAGGAACACATCGTGTGGTTGATCCGCGTGCCGCGCATGTTGCTCGGCGCGCTGGTGGGCGCCGGCCTGGCGTTGATCGGCGCGGTGCTGCAAGCGGTGACGCGCAACCCGCTGGCCGATCCGCATTTGCTCGGGGTGACGTCCGGCGCGACACTTGGCGCAGTGATCGTGGTGCTGCATGTCGGTGAAATCGTCGGCCTGCTGACCTTGCCCATCGCCGCCTTTATCGGTGCACTGCTGAGCATGCTGATCGTCCTGGTGATCGCCAACCGCAACGGTCGGCTGGACAGTGACCGGCTGCTGTTGTGCGGCGTGGCGGTGTCGTTCGTGATGATGGCGATCGCTAATCTGTTGCTGTTTCTCGGCGATCACCGTGCCAGTTCGGCGGTGATGTTCTGGATGCTGGGCGGGCTCGGACTGGCGCGCTGGGAATTGCTCGCGGTGCCGGCGGCGAGCGTGTTGCTCGGGCTGGTTTTGTTGCTGGGCATGGCCCGTCCGTTGAACGCGTTGATGGCGGGTGAACAGACGGCCGTGACGCTGGGGCTCAACGCCCGTAGCGTACGCCTGCGCGTGTTTTTGATTGCGTCGCTGATGACGGGGGTGCTGGTGTCGATCAGTGGGTCCATCGGATTTGTCGGGTTGATGGTGCCGCACATCGCACGCCGATTGGTGGGGGCTGAACATCGGCGATTGCTGCCGGTGTGCGTGCTGTTGGGCAGTGTGTTTCTGGTATGGGTCGATGTCGCCGCGCGCACCCTGATCGCCCCCGAGGACTTGCCCATAGGCGTGGCCACGGCGGCGATTGGCGGATTGTTTTTCATCGGCCTCATGCGCAAGCGTTGACCGGGTGCGAGGTGGTCAGGCTGCGGACACGGTTACAACTCATCCCGGGGGTATTGGACGGATACGTCGGGAAACTGCTGGCGCACGTCTTTCCAGTCGGCGCCCAGTCGCCCGGGCTGGCGCCAGTAACCGGCGGCCCTCAATACTTCTAAATGGCTGGTGTCAGCCAGCCTGGAAATGAACGCCTCGAACGACATCACGGTGGTCCATCGATCATTGGGAGGCTGCACCAGCATGACGTTAAGCAGTGCTTGCTCCGCTATCGAATAGGTCGGTACGTACTTCAGCAATGCGCCGTCGCGTGAGGAATAGTAGAAAGCCGTGATATCGAAGCCTTTGTTTTTCACGACCTGGGTGTGCGAATGAATCGACTCGGGAGAAGCATAGTTCTCAACGTCGGCATCCGATCCCGCTTGCACCTTGCCTGACTGATCAATCTGATGACTGGCCATCCATGTGTAGCCGTCAGGCAAGCGTGGCAATCGAGTGTCTGGTGCAGTTGAAAGGTCGTTGGCAGTGCGGAAGATCAGCCTGATGGCTGCATCGGGATGACTCGTGCCAGCGAGGGGCTGCATGCCGACGTATGAAAAGGTATCGGGTTTGGCCAGGATTGCGCTTGTACACGCCAATCCCCGATTAAAGTGTTCCGCTCGAAACTGAGCATAACGAGCAGCATCGTCGGGATGATGAAACATCGGCCCAAACGGCAGACTGGAGGTGTTTGCCCACCTTGCTTCGACGGACACAAACGGCATACCGGCAAACCAGTCCTGACCCACCTCACCGGCACGGGACCAGTAAGCGCTGGTCAACAGCACCTCCAGTTTCCCCGCCGCGGCCATACGCCGAATGTAATCGGTCAGTTTGAATGAGCCACGGTTGATATCGTCCTGATCACGTTGAGCCTGCGCCGTTGTCGCAAACGGGTTGTCCCTGACCTGCACCTGGCCATATTTGTCCCGCGACACCACCGGATCGAACGGCGCGAGTTCAAGACGTAGCAAGGCGCCGTCGCCACAGGAAAAATAAATCGGCCTGTACCCGTGAGACGTACGGACGCTGTCACGCGCCAGACTCACCTCCATGGGCGAAAAGAAGTGCCGGTAGTCATCGTCCGGCAGCCCCGGCGGCGTAGCGACCGCACACAGGATGAGCCCACTGTCCACGTAGCGGTAAGGCAATACGCCAGGAAACACACGGTCATACGCCAACCGTGAGTTGCGCACACTCACGGGCAGCGTCGCGAGGAATGAACCATCGCGAGCGTTGCGCAGGATAAATCCAAAGCCGGGTAATGAACGACTGCCCGCCTGTTCATGTGCCAGGCGGGCGGCATCCTGTTCCTGGATGCAGACCGCAGTGTAAGCCGGCTCCACCAAGGCCCTTGGGTAACCCGTCGTTTGGGGTATCGTCTGATACGGTTCAAACTCCGTGACTTCTCGAGCCGGGCCCCATAGGCGGCTTCCTGCAACCACTTTCAGATACCCGCAATTGACCAGTTTTTTAACCCACGCTGTCGGCGTCAACGTACCGGCATGGATCTGATCCTTGATCCAGGTGGCGTCCAGATCACGAGCCGGTTTACCCGACAGGCTGATCGCTATGCCCAGGTCCGCGCGGATGCGCTCCCATGCGCCGATCCGGTAACGGATGATCGATCCGTCGGGTGCAAACAGGTATTCATCGAGCGCCTGTGTTCTGCGCATGAAGGCGGTGTAAACGGTATCGACAGAGAGCATGTTGCGATAGAGCTCTTTGTCGACGTCCGATAACAGGACGGGTAACGCGCGCAGCACCCGTGAGCGATAACGCGCCACGATCGTGCAGTCTGTCGGAAACTGACCGAGCTCGATCGCTGCATCCGCAAAGATCCACTTGATATCGAAGTCTTCCCGGGGGATATCGGCAGGATCAGTGGCCACAAAACGCCCATCAGAGCGCTGGAGAATCAGACCACCGAATGCCCTTGGCGTGCCGGCAGGCACTTGTGAACGAGCATGCACGGCGGCGTCATCGGCCGTCAGGAACACCGGACCGAGCGAACGACGCTGCACGTTCTGGCTCGGCGCCCAATGGGCGCCCACCAGCCCTTTCCTGTCCCAGCACACACTGGTGCGCAACACGTGCAATGCATCGTTGCGGGCGACCGTCGCGACAAAATCGGTTGCGCTCGACACGCCCTTGGCCAGATTGTTTTGAATGGCCTCCAGGCCCATGTTCGGAACATCGTTGTCGAACAGCGGGGTGTCCGGTCGGGGCTCGTACTTCAGCAGTGCCCCGTCCGGCGTCGACACGTAGAGCAGCGCCGGAACTCTTTCCCCGAAGACAGGGCGTTTTTTGGCGTTGTAGACAGCGACCCACAAATCTTTCGGAACAATGAAATGCTCGGCCAGCCAGCGTCGGGGCGCATCCCGCTCATGGTTGACCCGCTGGCGCGAATAGAAATAGGAGTGAGGAGCGAAGGACTCGGGATAAACATAGTCCCCGGACGTTGGGGAACGTCGGAACACACTGCGCTCCAGGAAAAGCTTGTCTCTTGGATAGCTGACGGGAACCAGTTCTGAAGCGACATATTCTTCTTTGTCCCTGTGCTTGAGAATGAAGCCGAACCAGGTCTGTCCTTCATCACGTTGTCCGGTGTTTCGGGCATAACGATCGAGCGCCGCTGCGTCGGCCGACTGGAACACCGCACCCAACGACACTCTCTCCGGGACATTCCGTTCCCAGGGGCCGGGAACGAAGTGCTCCGTGACTTTCCCCCGAGGTCGCCAGCGACCGTTGCTGATAATGACCTGCAAATCGCCGGCGGCCGCCGCCTCTGTCACCAGTTGTTCCGGTTTGACCACGCCCTTTTCCAGGTCGAGGGCAAGCTTGCCGGGCGATTGGCTGGTTCCCAACTGTTTGAGCAGTGCCTGCGAGCGAGAGCTGTCCGGGGTGAACCGGATCAAGCTGTCTTCGGCCCCCGACAGATAGGCCGACAGGTCGGTTGCGAGGCTATTGCGCAACGCTTTGACATTGAACATCAGCAAGCTCGTTGCCGCATCTTCGACGGACCATTCCAGATCCGCTGCTTCGTGTGCATCGAGTGTCGAAAGCGCAGGGTGAGAAAAAAACCGGCAGTGCAAGACATGATTGTCGGGGACACGCTCGTGATGCGTACTCGAGCTGGCCAATTGTTCGGCGGGCTCAGTAATCACGTACCGCTGATCATCTCGCTGGAGGATATAGCCGTAGTAACCGCGATTACGGCGCCGCCCTACCCGTTCGTGGGCATAACAGGCGGCGTCGTCCGCCGAAAGAAAGGTCCGGCCCAATACACTTAGTGTTGATACAGCATTTGTCGAGTCAGGCTGTTGAGGTTGTTCATCCATGATGGGAGTACTCCAGTGAGTCTTCATTGAACACTCACTGTCGCACTGTGAAATACGCCCATGGCGGTACATAGTTATTCCTCCCCCCCGAACTGCTTGCGTACGTGTGGGCACGGCTCATCAGGCGTTCTACAGCTCGTCACGGTCTGGCTTCACCTCCGGTTGTACCGTCGGCGTCCAGGTCGAGTCCAGACGTCCGAGGCGGCGCCAGTAACCATCGGTGTCCACGACTTCAAGCCGGCCGACGCCTGCGAGTCGAGCGAGGTAAGCAGCGACCCCGTCCTTTGCTTCCTCATTGAAAAATGCGGTTTCCTGTGCCGAGAAACTGGGGGTGAATTTGAACAGCGCGCCCCCGCGACCGGAGAAGTAGCAACTACCGCCGGAGACCCCGCTCTTTTTCACCACGTCCCGGCTGAACCACAGGTCCGCCAGGGCCAGGTTATCCAGCAGCAATCGATCCATCGCAGAGGGGTCCTTGACCAACAGGTTGAAGCGTTTGTAGAACTGATGGACGGCGACCCATTTGTAGTCCGGAGGAAATATCGGTAATGGCAATGGTTGCGCCCCCGGTATGGAAACAGGGGCAATGGGCCCGCCCACCCCCGAGTAAAACAGCGAACTGGCAGCGCCACTGTCGGGGCCGTCTTCAAGCGGCTCGACAGCAACGAATGAAGCGCTCGCCTCATGCATCAGGATCCCCCCCAGAAACTCCTGAGCAACGTAATCGCCAATCTGTCTTTGGGCCGAACGGGCCGCATCATCCGCATGTGCGAATACAGGCCCGAGGGCAAAGCTGTTATCCGGCGCCCATCTCACCAACCCGATGCCGGTTTTGACACCTCGGGAGTCCACCCTGAACGGCGACCAGAAAGCGCTGCGCACCACTGCCTGCAACTCACCGTTTGCGATCACTTTACGCAGATATTCGAACAGCGTTTCGCTTCCAGATTGCAGGACCTTTTCGTAGGCGAGCGCGACCTGCAACTGGGTCCACTCTGGTGCGATGGACTTGGGCTTGTATCGCAACAAGGCGCCATCGGCACAGGACACAAAGACGGAGAGGAAAGCAGTGACTGCCTCCGTGCGCACACGGACAGCATCCAACCCGTACATCAGATCCCGAGGCGAGATGAAACTCTGATTCAAGTCGTGCGGCAGTCGCCCCGCTCCGGCCGAGGAACACAGAAAAATCCCCTCCACGCGGTACCCCAGAGGCAATAGCCCGTCGGGAAATACCTTCTCGACAGCGAGACTTCCTCGCCGCCCGTCGATCGGCATCGTCGTCACATACCGCTCGGCGTTCAGCGCCTTGAGTATGAACCCGAACATCAATCCGGTTCGAACGCCAACCGCTCGGTGGACATGCCGTACGGCGTCGTCCATTTGCGTGAAGACCGGACTGAACGCCGGATCAGCAATAGCCGACCGATGCACTTGCGAAGGGCCTCCCTCGGAATAAGCGCTCCATACCGACAACTGCCTGGCCTTGCCCCAGAGTCGGCTGCCTTTGATCACTTGCAACCGACCGGCTCTTGCAACCTGATTGACGTATTCACTCGGGGTCAGCGTGCCATTGCGCATTTGCAGCTCTATCGGGGTGTGCCGGCGCTGCAATTGACTGGGGGACGCCAATGACCGCGCGAGTTGTTTTTCCGCAGCACTGGCGCTGAGGGTGTAGCTGATGAGGCTGCCGTCGAGCCCCAGCAGATATTCCTTGCCGGGCGAAAGCGACGAGCCGCTCAGGATTGCCGCCAGAAAATCAGTGGAGAACATGGTGAGGTACACGTCCCGCTCGCGGTTCGACAGCGCGAAAATCGGTTCGACCTGCATTCGCGAATGGTAGCGGGCGACAACCGTGCTCCCGGCCAGAAACAGTCCCTGCTCGATCAACTCGTCCAGGCGAATCCAGCTGGCAGGGAAATTCTCGACCTCGACGGCCACCGGCAATGTTGCGACAAACAAACCATCGAGCCGACGCAGCACCAGGCCACCGTAGATCCGCTCTCGCCGCGAGCCCAACTGCTCCAGCGCATGGCGCACTGCATCATCCTGCGACACAAAGACCGGGCTGAGCGCTCGTCGCTGGAGCTGTACATAGGATTTCCAATCGGCGCCGACAATGCCCGTCTCGTCCCACAGCTCACTGGTACGCAGCACCTTCAGCTCTCCGGCCTTGGCGATCCATTGAATGACGTTGGCAAAGGGCGGCGTGGCGTTGAGCAACAGCGACTTGAGCTGCTGCAAACCGTTCGCGTCGAATTGTGTTGAGGTGGCCGAATATTGATAGCGCAACAAGGCCCCATCCAGGGTCGCGATAAAAACGCTCAGGTCCTGAAAATGCGTAAGGCGTTGGGTGCCATCGTCGTCATGGATCGCCGCAGCCAGTTCGGTCATGGAAGCAAAATGACGGGCAAACCAGGCGTCCGTTGTCGATAACCCATCGGGAATCCAGCTTGCCGAGTAATAAAGCGCGAGGGTGCGAAACTCGTCGATCAATACGGGCGCGCCAAAGTCGCTAGCCTGGTTCAGCGCTCCCAGGTGGCTGGCAGGCACCGTTTCGGTCGCCACATACTCTTCGCGGTCCTTGTGCTTAAGGATAAAACCCCAACCCGCAGCCGCCGCACGGTAGTCGAGCCGGGCGCGATGACGGGCGTTCAGCACCGCGTCTTCGGCATTGGAAAAAATCGCGCCGAGCACCGGAACGGAAACGCCTGCGGGCGCTGATTCATCACCCAGCACCGTTCCCCGCGGCCCCCACACATCATTGCCCGCGACCACACGCAATCGGCCAGTCCCGGCCAATTCTTCGACCACGGCATCGGGTGCCAGTGTGCCGACTGCCAGCTCCCGATCTATCAAGGTGGAATCATCGGCAAGCAAGGTAACTCGCTCTTTCACCTTGTTGCGAGCGGCCACTTTCGATAAATCGGGGCTGTAAGCCAGCAGGCTGTCTGGCGAACCCGAGAGGTAAAAATCGGCAACATGCGCGCTCTTGGCGAGCACTGAGCGAATGTCCTCGGTGGTGAACATTTGCGCCTGCGTCAATTGCTCTTCCGCGTCGGCACGGACAACAGCACTTGAGTCCGTTTGCCAGCGTGAAGCGTACAACCCATAAAACGAGTGTCCCTCGAGCAGTACGATCGGTGCTCCTGAGGCGTCGAGAGGACAGAGCCGGTCCAGGGCAAACCGCGGCTGCGCGCCGATAACCGGCTCAGTGGCGACAAAACGTTTGTCTTGATCCTGCAAAATCATCCCGACAAAGCCTTGTTCACGGCGGCTGCCGATGTACCCATGCGCAAACCGTGCAGCATCGTCGGCGAGGAGGAAAGCGGGACTCAAACGCCTTGACCTCGCATAGGGTTGCCAGTCGGTGCCAACGTTCCCGACAACATCCCATAACGCGCTGTCCTTCAGCACCGTCAACTCGCCGGCTGCTGCCACCTGCTTGACGTAAACCGCAGGCTTGAGCGTACCTTCCTTCAGTCGCGCGTTGAAGTCTGTGCTGTCCTTCAGCGCAGCTTCACGCTGGTGCGCCGAAGGCTGGTACTGCAAAACGGCACCGTCGCGGGTCCGGGCGTACACCTTCAGATAGTCCGGGTACTCCTGCCGGTAAACATCCCACAGCGAAAACCTGATGCCAGCCGCCAGCTCGTCCGGTGAAAAAAACCGCTCATACAGCCAAGGCTCGCTGGCACTCTGCGCCCCATCACTGTGCGATATGAAATAGACGCCGTTGAGGTCGAAATCGAGCAAAGGCTCCAACTTGCGATCCGCTCGCATCGGAAATGTTTTGAACAGTTCGGCTGCCGGATTGCTGGAAAGAACCGGATAGGTCGCCATGCATTCCGAGCTGCCGGCAGAGGTCACCACAAACCCTAGATAAAGGCTGTCGGACGTCGGGGGGAGCGTCGTTGCTGCGGCTTCTATCGCCTTGTCCACTTGATCGGACACCGCACAAAAAAACGGCTGTACCGGCGTCGGACTTCGCTGCGCGGCAGTACCGAGGCTCCAGTTCGCCGACACGTTTCCTCGCACTCCGCCCCACTGAGCGTTGGGTACCAGTACGCTCAGCGTGCCGGTCGTGGCCAATTTTTGAATCAATCGCTCAACGTCGGAGAACGGCCCGAAAGCCTTGAACGCCACCTCAAAGAGCTTTTTCTCCTCTGCCGGTTGAGTGGACTCGTATTTGATCAGCGAGCCATCCGGCCCCGATAAATAGTGGCGCTGTCCATAGGCACCCGAATCCTGCATGTCGCTGAGGATGTAGTGTCTCGAAAAAAAACCGAGGCTCAACTTGATCTGCTCGTTCGTCCAGCCTGGGTGAACACGCAGGACTTCGGCGTGATTGGCCGAATGGGACAAGTAATACGCAGCGCCACTGTAGCCAGGGGAGACGAACAGCTCCCCAGGGTTGTCGGCAGACAGCAGGGTGTCGAAATCGAAACGCCCTTTCTTGCCTGGCACAGGAAACGTGGGCTGATATTTACCGTCGGCCCGTTGCAGGATTACGCCGCCGTAGTGCTGGTCATAGCGCGCGCCAATCTGCCGATGCGCCCAATAGGCCGCATCATCGGCGCTCATGAATGTTGGTCCCAGGGCGGGAAATCGTGCCGTCGCCCGGGCGGTTGAAGGTGTATTGATCGAAGTGCTGTCCATGCTCTGCTCGCCTGATTGAGAGTCCCTCATCATCAAGATTGCGCAGCGCAACGGGCGGTACATATTTATCGCTTGCCGGGATTTGCTGTTAAACACCGTCAGCACCAATGCTGCGCACGCAGGTGCACCTGCCTTGCACTCAGGCCCCAGTCTGGTGCGCGCCCCAGTCCACCAAAGGCTCTATCCCGAGTTTTCCCGGCCTTTGCCGAACAGGCACAGCCCTTGCTAAAGACCCTTCAGTAGTCCGCATCTGCCAACCAAGAAAATTCATAAATTCATGGAGATCGCACAATGAAGCGTCGCAGCTTGATCAAGGCTTTTACACTCACGGCAAGCATTGCCGCGATGGGCATGACCTGGACTGTCCAGGCCGCCGAGACCATCAAGGTCGGTATTCTGCATTCGTTGTCCGGCACCATGGCGATCTCCGAAACGTCCCTGAAAGACATGGCGTTGATGACCATCGACGAGATCAACGCCAAGGGCGGCGTGAACGGCAAGATGCTGGAACCGGTGGTCGTCGACCCGGCGTCGAACTGGCCGCTGTTCGCGGAAAAGGGTCGTCAACTGCTGACCCAGGACAAGGTTGCGGTGGTGTTCGGTTGCTGGACGTCGGTGTCGCGTAAATCGGTGCTGCCGGTGTTCGAAGAGCTCAACGGCCTGCTGTTCTACCCGGTGCAATACGAAGGCGAAGAAATGTCGCCGAACGTGTTCTACACCGGCGCCGCGCCGAACCAGCAGGCGATCCCGGCAGTGGAATACCTGATGAGCGAAGAAGGCGGCAGCGCCAAGCGTTACTTCCTGCTCGGCACCGACTACGTCTACCCGCGCACCACCAACAAGATCCTGCGTTCGTTCCTGCACTCCAAAGGCGTGGCCGACAAGGACATCGAAGAGGTCTACACCCCGTTTGGCCACAGCGACTATCAAACCATCGTGGCCAATATCAAAAAATTCTCGGCAGGCGGCAAAACCGCTGTCATCTCCACCGTCAACGGCGACTCCAACGTGCCGTTCTATAAAGAGCTGGCCAACCAGGGCCTGAAAGCCACCGACGTTCCGGTCGTGGCGTTCTCGGTCGGTGAAGAAGAACTGCGTGGCATCGACACCAAACCGCTGGTGGGCAACCTCGCGGCGTGGAATTACTTCGAGTCGGTAGAGAACCCGACGAACAAGAAATTCGTCGCCGACTGGAAAGCCTACGCGAAGAAACACAACCTGCCGGGCGCCGACAAAGCGGTGACCAACGACCCGATGGAAGCCACCTACGTTGGCATTCACATGTGGGCGCAAGCGGCGGAGAAAGCCAAGTCCACCGACGTCGACAAAGTCCGCGAAGCCCTCGCCGGCCAGACCTTTGCCGCGCCGTCGGGTTACACCCTGACCATGGACAAGACCAACCACCACCTGCACAAGCCGGTGATGATCGGCGAGATCCAGGCGGACGGTCAGTTCAACGTGGTGTGGCAGACCGAAGGGCCGATCCGCGCCCAGCCGTGGAGCCCGTTCATTCCCGGCAACGACAAGAAGCCGGATTATGCGGTGAAGAGCAACTAAGCCATTGGATGTCGGGTTGGGCACACAGCCCCAGGCCCGACAAAACTCCTGTGAGAGCGGGCTTTTGTGGTGAGGGAGCTTGCTCCCGCTGGGCCGCGAAGCGGCCCCCTTACTGACCTGGAAAGAAGGGGACTGCTGCGCAGTCCAGCGGGAGCAAGCTCCCTCGCCACAGTAAGTCTGTCTCCACATTTAGTCCGCGCAAGGCCATGCATATGCCCACCGCCCTTTACCGCTTCATCCTCACCATCGCGTTGTTACTGCCGATGGCCGTACACGCCAGCGACGCCGAAGACTTCGTCGCCGCCAATCCCGCGCAGCAAGCCAAACTCCTGGAAACCTGGGCCGCGCAGCCCGATCCGACCCGTGTCGAACTGATCAACGCCCTGCAACAAGGCGAGTTGATGGTCGACGGTCAACCGAAAACCCTGCGCCTGAACAATCGCCTGCGGGGTCTGATCGACACCGCGCTGGCCAGCCACCAATTGCTCGCCGCCGACGCCAAAATCCGTCTGGGCGCCGCCCAGCAATTGCAGAAAAGCGCCAAACCCGCGCAGCTGAAATTTCTCGACCAGCAACTGGCTGGCGAAAAAGATGAAAACGTCCACGCCGCCCTCAGCCTGGCCCTGGCCAATCTGCAACTGGTCGACACCGACCCGGCCGTGCGCCTCGCCGCTGTGCGTCTGCTCGGCGAAACCGGCGATCCATTGGCCCGCACTCGTCTCGAGAGTCTGCTGGAACCGGGTATCGAAGCCGACGCCAATGTGCGCACGGCTGCCGAAACCAGCTTGGCCCAAGTCAAACGCAAACTGCTGATCGGCGAAATGCTCGGGCAAGCCTTCAGCGGTATGTCCCTCGGCTCGATCCTGTTGCTCGCGGCGCTTGGCCTGGCGATCACCTTCGGCCTGCTCGGCGTGATCAACATGGCCCACGGCGAGATGCTGATGCTCGGCGCCTACTCGACGTACGTGGTGCAACTGATGTTCCAGCGTTTCGCTCCGCAAGCCATCGAGTTTTATCCGCTGATCGCGTTGCCGGTGGCGTTTTTCGTCACCGCCGCGATTGGCATGGCACTGGAACGCACGGTAATTCGTCACCTCTACGGTCGCCCGCTGGAAACCCTGCTTGCGACGTGGGGCATCAGCCTGATGCTGATTCAGCTGGTCCGATTGGTGTTCGGCGCGCAGAACGTGGAAGTGGCCAACCCCGCCTGGTTGTCCGGCGGGATTCAGGTGCTGCCCAATCTGGTGCTGCCGTACAACCGCATCGTGATCATCGCCTTCGCCTTGTTTGTGGTGGTGCTGACCTGGCTGCTGCTGAACAAGACACGCCTGGGTTTGAACGTGCGCGCCGTCACGCAGAATCGCAACATGGCGGCCTGCTGCGGCGTGCCCACCGGGCGCGTCGACATGCTCGCCTTTGGCCTAGGCTCGGGCATTGCCGGCCTTGGCGGCGGATCGGCAACGTCGGCCCGGACCTCGGCCAGAGCTACATCATCGACTCGTTCCTGGTGGTGGTGCTCGGCGGTGTCGGTCAGTTGGCCGGTAGCGTGCTCGCCGCGTTTGGCCTGGGCATCGCCAACAAGATTCTCGAACCGCAGATCGGCGCCGTGCTCGGCAAGATCCTGATCCTCGCGCTGATCATTCTGTTTATCCAGAAACGTCCGCAAGGCCTCTTCGCACTGAAAGGACGGGTGATCGACTGATGAACCAGCCCCTGATGCTCACGGCCAGCCAAAAGGCCGGCCCCAAAGTCACGATTGCCGTCGGCGCGGTGATCCTCGTTCTGTTGCTCGCGCTGCCGCTGCTGTCGCTGTTGTCGCCGGACAGCGCGTTTCATGTCTCGGCTTATACGCTGACCCTGGTGGGCAAGATTCTTTGCTACGCCATTGTCGCCCTGGCGCTGGATCTGGTCTGGGGCTACGCCGGCCTGCTGTCCCTCGGCCATGGTCTGTTCTTCGCCCTCGGCGGTTATGCGATGGGCATGTACCTGATGCGCCAGGCTTCGGGCGATGGCTTGCCGGCATTCATGACGTTCCTGTCGTGGACCGAACTGCCCTGGTACTGGACTGGCACCAGCAGCTTCCTCTGGTCGATGTGCCTGGTGGTACTGGCACCGGGGTTGCTGGCGCTGGTGTTCGGGTTCTTCGCCTTCCGTTCGCGGATCAAAGGCGTGTATTTCTCGATCATGACCCAGGCCCTGACCTTCGCCGGGATGCTGCTGTTTTTCCGCAACGAAACCGGATTTGGCGGCAACAACGGCTTCACCAATTTCCGCACCATTCTCGGTTTTGGCATCACGGAACCGGGGACGCGCGCCGTGCTGTTTTTCGCAACGGTGCTGTTGCTGGTGGCGAGTCTGTTCATCGGTTGGCGCCTGGCGCAAAGCAAGTTCGGCCGGGTGCTGACCGCGTTGCGCGATGCAGAAAACCGCCTGATGTTCTGCGGTTACGACCCTCGCGGTTTCAAGCTGTATGTCTGGGTATTGAGCGCGGTGTTATGCGGTCTGGCCGGTGCGCTGTATGTGCCGCAGGTCGGCATCATCAACCCGAGCGAAATGTCGCCGACCAACTCCATCGAAGCCGCGGTGTGGGTGGCGCTGGGCGGTCGCGGCACACTGATCGGGCCGCTGCTTGGCGCTGGCGTGGTCAACGGCATGAAGAGCTGGTTCACCGTGGCATTCCCGGAATACTGGCTGTTCTTCCTCGGCGCGTTGTTCATCGTCGTGACCTTGTACCTGCCCAAAGGCGTGATCGGCCTGCTGAAGAAAAGGGGTGACCAATGAGAGTGACTGCGACGGCTGAATTCATGCTCGAACCGGCGTTTTATCCACCGAACCCGAACAAGGACGCCGGCAGCAGCCGCGACGCCATCGGCCTCGGCCAACGCGTCGGCCCCGGCCTGGATACCCGCCACGGCACCATCCTGACCCTGGAAGACATCAGCGTCAGCTTCGATGGTTTCAAGGCTCTGAACGATTTGAACCTGTACATCGGCGTCGGCGAATTGCGCTGCATCATCGGCCCCAACGGCGCGGGAAAGACCACGCTGATGGACGTGATCACCGGCAAGACTCGCCCCAGTCATGGCAAAGCCTGGTTCGGTGAAACCCTCGACCTGACGCAGATGAGCGAAGTACAGATTGCCCAGGCCGGCATCGGCCGCAAGTTCCAGAAGCCGACAGTGTTCGAAGCCCTGAGCGTATTCGAAAACCTGGAGCTGGCGCAGAAAACCGATAAGTCCGTGTGGGCCAGCCTGCGGGCTCGCTTGAGTGGAGAACAGAAGGATCGCATCAGCGAAGTGCTGGAGACCATTCGCCTGACCACCTCGGTCAATCGTCCGGCAGGCTTGTTGTCCCATGGTCAGAAGCAGTTTCTGGAGATCGGCATGTTGCTGGTTCAAGACCCGCAATTGCTGCTGCTCGACGAACCGGTGGCGGGCATGACCGACGCCGAAACCGAGTTCACCGCCGAGCTGTTCAAAAGCCTGGCGGGCAAGCATTCGCTGATGGTGGTGGAACACGACATGGGGTTTGTCGGCTCGATTGCCGACCACGTCACCGTATTGCACCAGGGCAGCGTGCTGGCCGAAGGGTCGCTGGAACAGGTGCAGGAAAACGAGCGGGTGATCGAGGTGTACCTCGGTCGCTGAACCTGCCAACACGGTCACTGTGGGAGCTGGCCTGCCAGCGATAGCAGTGGGTCAGACAACATCGATGCTGGATGTACCGCCCCCATCGCTGGCAGGCCAGCTCCCACAGGGGGTCTGTTTGAAATTCAAGGAATCTGGACATGCTGCAAGTCGACAAGCTGCACCAGTACTACGGCGGTAGCCACATCCTGCGGGGCCTGACGTTTGACGTGAAGGTCGGTGAAGTCACCTGCCTGCTCGGGCGCAATGGCGTGGGCAAGACCACCCTGCTCAAATGCCTCATGGGATTGCTGCCGGCCAAAGAAGGCGCGGTGAACTGGGAAGGCAAGCCGATCACCACGTTCAAGCCGCACCAACGGGTTCACGCCGGAATCGCTTACGTGCCTCAGGGCCGGGAGATTTTTGGCCGGTTGACCGTGGAAGAAAACCTGCTGATGGGCCTGTCGCGGTTTCCTGGCAGTGAAGCGAAGGAAGTCCCGGCGTTCATCTACGAGCTGTTCCCGGTGCTGCTGCAAATGAAGCAACGGCGCGGCGGTGACTTGTCCGGTGGTCAGCAACAGCAGCTTGCCATCGGGAGGGCATTGGCCAGCCGACCGCGGTTGCTGATTCTCGACGAGCCGACCGAAGGCATCCAGCCTTCGGTGATCAAGGAGATCGGCGCAGTGATCAAGAAGCTCGCGGCACGGGGCGACATGGCGATTCTGCTGGTGGAGCAGTTCTACGATTTCGCCGCCGAACTGGCCGATCAATACCTGGTGATGTCACGCGGCGAGATCGTGCAGCAGGGTCGCGGAGAAAATATGGAAGCCGAGGGTGTACGCGGTCTGGTTACGATTTAATCTGCAGCGTCCTGACGATAACTGAAAACCATGAATTTACCTGCCCACACCACGCTGTTCACGCCTAGCTGGCACGCCGAGCTGGAACTGGGCTATGCCCGATTCGGCGACAGCACGCGCCCGGTTCAGCGCCGGCACAAAGGTCCGTTGCGGGTGCAGAAACATCTGTATGCCGAAGGGCCCGAAGTGTGCCAGCACATCATCGTGCATCCGCCCGGAGGGATTGCCGGCGGCGACCGGCTCGACATCAGCGCCAGTGTCGGCCACGGGGCGTGGGCGCAAATTACCAGCCCCGGCGCTGCCAAGTGGTATCGCGCGGCCGGGCCGGCTTATCAGACACTTGATCTGAAAGTAGCCAGCGGCGCGACACTGGAGTGGCTGCCGCAAGAGACGATTATCTTCAGCGCCGCCCAGGCTGAACTCAGCACGTCCATCGATCTGGAAGGCGACGGGCGGTTGTTCTACTGGGACGTCGTGGCGCTGGGCCGCCCGGCCAGTGGCGAGCGTTTTGACCTCGGGCATTTCCAGGCGCAGCTGGACATCCGTCGCGACGGCCAGTTGCTCTGGCATGAACGCCAGCGCATTGTCGGCGGTGATGGTTTGCTCGATTCGCCGATCGGGATGGATGGGCAACCGGTGTTTGCGACGTTGTTGGTAACGGGGGAGATTGATAGCGAGCTGCTGGAGAAATGCCGTTCGCTGAACCATGAAGTACGCGGGGATTTGACGCAGTTGCCGGGGCTGTTGGTTGCACGATGCCTGGCCCGTGAGGCATTGCTGGCGCGGGGCTGGCTGATTGATTTGTGGCGGATGCTCAGGCCGGCACTCCTCGACCGAGAAGCCGTCCCACCCCGAATATGGAGCACCTGAAATGCAATCCCGGGGAGCGGGCTTGCCCGCTCCCACAGGGATCTGCGCCAGCAGATCCAACTCTTTTTTATCTGCCCGGATGGATTCCAAACGATGGACCTGACCCCACGCGAAAAAGACAAGCTGCTGATCTTCACCGCCGGCCTCGTGGCCGAGCGGCGTTTGGCGCGCGGCGTGAAACTCAACTACCCGGAAGCCATGGCCTATATTTCCGCAGCGCTGCTCGAAGGCGCCCGTGACGGCCAGACCGTGGCCGAGCTGATGCACTTCGGCACCACCCTGCTCAGCCGCGAACAAGTGATGGAAGGCATCCCGGAGATGATCCCGGAGATCCAGGTCGAGGCCACCTTCCCCGACGGCACCAAACTGGTCACCGTCCACCAACCCATCGCCTGAGGCCGTGCCATGACTTACCACATCCGCGATGCGGTGCACGCTGACCTGCCGGCGATCCGCGACATCTACAACGACGCCGTACTCAACACCACGGCGATCTGGAACGACCAGGCTGTCGACCTGGGCAACCGCCAGGCCTGGTTCAGCGCCCGGCAAGCCCAGGGCTATCCGATCCTGGTGATCGTCGACGGCGATAACAGCGTACTCGGCTACGCTTCATTTGGTGACTGGCGACCGTTCGATGGTTTCCGCCACACCGTCGAGCATTCGGTCTATGTGCGCAGCGACCAGCGCGGCAATGGTCTCGGTCCGCAATTGATGGACGTGCTGATCGAACGCGCCAAAGGCTGCGACAAACATGTGATGGTCGCTGCCATCGAAAGCGGCAATGCCGCCTCCATCCGCCTGCATGAACGCGTCGGTTTCGTGACCACCGGGCAAATGCCTCAGGTGGGCACCAAGTTCGGTCGCTGGCTGGACCTGACCTTCATGCAACTGACCCTCAACCCTGGCGCCGAACCGTCGCCCGCCAGCAAGGAGTAACGCCCGATGAACGCCGCCCAACTGCGCCGCGTCAATGTTGAAAGCTTCGCGCACTATCGCCAGGGTTTGATTGATCTGCTGCTCGACGCCGTGGGTTATGGCGCCAGTGTCGGCTTCATGGCCGATCTGGATGCCACTCAGGCACGCGCCTATTTCGATGAAGTTCAGGACAACCTCAACAAGGGCAACGTGCTGCTGTGGGTGGTAGTCAAGGACGAACAGGTGCAGGCCAGTGTGCAACTGACCCTGTGTCAGAAAGCCAATGGTCTGAACCGCGCCGAAGTGCAGAAACTGCTGGTGCGTGAACACGCGCGCCGCCGTGGCCTGGGCCAACAGTTGATGAGCGCTTTGGAACAGGCCGCGCTCCAGCACAAGCGCGGCATGCTCTACCTCGACACCGAAGCCGGCTCCCCTGCCGAGGACTTCTACAAGGCACTGGGTTACAGCCGGGCCGGCGAAATCCCCGACTACGCCTGCGACCCGAGCGGCCGCTACAAGCCGACCGCCCTTTACTACAAAATTCTCCAGGGAGCCCATTGATGATTCCCGGTGAATTCCAGATCCAGCCCGGCGACATCGAACTCAACGCCGGCCGCCGCACCGTCAGCCTGAAAGTGGCCAACAGCGGTGACCGGCCGATCCAGGTCGGCTCGCACTAACCAACGACGCCCTGACCTTCGACCGCGCCGCCAGCCGCGGCATGCGCCTGAACATCCCCGCCGGCACCGCCGTGCGCTTCGAGCCGGGGCAGAGCCGCGAAGTCGAGCTGGTCGACCTGGCCGGGCATCGCCGGGTGTTCGGGTTTGCCGGCAGGATCATGGGTGACCTTGATTAACACCGTCTTCGTGGCGAGGGAGCTTGCTCCCGCTCGAGCGCGAAGCGCACGCAATACAGCTAATGCGATTTATCTGAATACACCCAGACGGCAGATTTTTACGACTGCTGCGCAGCCGAGCGGGAGCAAGCTCCCTCGCCACAATGGGCAGCGGACTGCCGCACTTTCCAAGGCAAACATATGAAAATTTCGAGACAAGCCTACGCCGACATGTTCGGCCCCACCGTCGGTGACAAGGTCCGCCTGGCCGACACCGAGCTGTGGATCGAAGTGGAAAAAGACTTCACCACCTACGGCGAAGAAGTGAAATTCGGCGGCGGCAAAGTCATCCGCGACGGCCAGGGCCAAAGCCAGCTACTGGCCGCCGAAGTCGTCGATACCGTGATCACCAACGCGCTGATCATCGACCACTGGGGCATCGTCAAGGCCGACGTCGGTCTCAAGGACGGGCGCATCGCCGGCATCGGCAAGGCCGGCAACCCGGACGTGCAGCCCAACGTCACCATCGCCATCGGCGCCAGCACCGAAGTGATCGCCGGTGAAGGCATGATCCTCACCGCCGGCGGCATCGACACCCACATCCACTTCATCTGCCCGCAGCAGATAGAAGAAGCCTTGATGAGTGGCGTCACTACCATGATCGGCGGCGGCACCGGGCCGGCCACCGGCACCAACGCGACCACTTGTACGTCCGGCCCATGGCACCTGGCGCGGATGCTTCAAGCGGCGGATGCCTTCCCGATGAACATCGGCCTCACCGGCAAGGGCAACGCCAGCCTGCCGGAGCCGTTGATCGAACAGGTCAAGGCCGGCGCCATCGGTCTCAAATTGCACGAAGACTGGGGCACCACACCCGCGAGTATCGACAACTGTCTCAGCGTCGCCGATCAGTACGACGTGCAGGTGGCGATCCACACCGACACGCTCAACGAGTCGGGTTTCGTCGAAACCACCCTCGCCGCCTTCAAGGGCCGCACCATCCACACCTATCACACCGAAGGCGCGGGCGGCGGGCATGCACCGGACATCATCAAGGCCTGCGGCTTTGCCAACGTGCTGCCGAGTTCGACCAACCCGACCCGGCCGTTCACCCGCAACACCATCGACGAACACCTCGACATGCTGATGGTCTGCCACCACCTGGACCCAAGCATTGCCGAAGACGTGGCCTTCGCCGAAAGCCGTATCCGTCGCGAGACGATTGCCGCCGAGGACATCCTCCACGACCTCGGCGCGTTCTCGATGATCAGCTCCGACAGCCAGGCCATGGGCCGTGTCGGTGAAGTCATTACGCGCACCTGGCAGACCGCCGACAAGATGAAAAAACAGCGCGGCCCGTTGCCCGATGATGGTGAAGGCAACGACAACTTCCGCGCAAAACGCTACATCGCCAAATACACCATCAACCCGGCAATCACCCACGGTATCAGTCATGAAGTGGGCTCGGTAGAAGTGGGTAAATGGGCAGATCTGGTCCTGTGGCGCCCGGCGTTCTTCGGGGTCAAACCGACGCTGATCCTCAAGGGTGGCGCCATTGCCGCCAGTCTGATGGGCGATGCCAACGCCTCGATTCCGACACCGCAACCGGTGCATTACCGTCCGATGTTCGCCAGTTACGGCGGCTCGCTGCATGCCACCAGCCTGACGTTTATCAGCCAGGCGGCGCACGAGGCCGGTCTTCCCGAGGCATTGGGCTTGAAGAAGAAAATCGCTGTGGTCAAAGGCTGCCGTGAGGTGCAGAAAACCGACCTGATCCACAATGACTACCTGCCGAGTATCGATGTCGATCCGCAGACGTATCAGGTCAAGGCCGACGGTGTCCTGCTGTGGTGCGAGCCAGCGGATGTGCTGCCGATGGCTCAGCGTTACTTCCTGTTTTGATCGGTTGACTGGATCACCGGGGCCTTGCCGGGCCCCGGCGTAAAGCAATAACGATCAGCTGTTCGGCTGTACGGTGAAAGGAATTTCCACCCGTTGCAGTCTTGCCCGTTCGATCGCCTGGCGTGTGAAGGTTTTGATAAAGGCTTTCCTGTCTTCGTCGATGACTTCCAGCTCGGCGGCATATTCCGCTTCGGTCATGACGTGTCCCGGTGCAAACGCGCTTTCCGGCTTGTTCAATTCAGCACCGAGTACCCTGAGTTCTTCCTTCAACTGAGCCTTTTGCTCCAGAGACAGTGTTGTCTCGGTTGCACGTTTTTCCAATGCTGAGTAGAACTCGATCGTGGCTTCGATCCGGCGACTGAAACCTTTGACAACCCCCCGATTGACGCCCTCGACATAGGATGCCCAGAACGGTTGATCGACGAGTAAATCAGCCAGAAGCTCTCCTTCCTCAAGGTCCAGTACACGTCGCAAAGCATCCTCGATCATCGCTGGCGTAACCGCGGCGATTTTTCTGAACTGCATTTTTCGCGTCTGCCAGGGCAGGTCCAGCCGCTCGGCAAGATCCGTCATGAATGCCAGGTGAACTTCAACCTCATCAATCGTGCCAGTGACCTCGCCCGCTGCATTGATGCGCCTGAATTGCTCCCCAACCGCCTCGCGTTCGGACACCGTTTTGCGGGCAATCCTGCTCAGTTCATCCAGACGTGACTTGCCCCGCGCCAGCGACACCAGTTCAGCCTCCACCAGCGCAGGATTGGCCAGTTCATACGCCTCATGAATCAGCACTTCCATTCCCATGGCGTTGAACAGCTGCGCGCCGGCATCGACACACGCCGTGGGCACGGTGGTCATAGTGAAGAGTTTTTGCCGCAGCTCGGTATTTTTCGACATCGCTTCGAGCATTCGCCAGACCTTGGCAGTCATGTCGATCCGAAACCCGGGATCGTGCTTGAAGTGCCCCGATTCCGTGAGTTTGCGAATCTCGTTGAAAAACCCGAGCGAGCCGATCTCATCCTCGACGCTGTTCCACACTGCCTGTTTGGCCACCCATTCCCGTCGGGTCATGCCGGCCTCCCAATCGAGGCTGTCACGCACGCCACGAGGCGGATACGGTCGATCGGGGTCCATGCCGACGGACGCGATGTACTCCCTGAGCGTCTGCAGATTGAAGGCCGGCAGATAATCCGTGTCCCGGCTCAACACCGTGCGCGCCAGCAATTCCGCCTCAACGGAGCCACGCGCGACCATGGGCACGTAGGTGATTTCGTTGTACTGCATGTCCAGGTAAAAATGCCGGAAGCGTGGCTGCGCGAACAAACCGTCCGGCCAGGTCCGAATGCCAGTGTCGGCCAGGATCAGCGTATGCAACATGCGCATGCTGCCAATATCCGGTTCCCGGCCCAGAGGGTTGCCGTACAGGTCCAGGACCTGAAGCCGTGTCAGGTTGCGCAGGTCCGCGACGCCTTGCGCATCCAGGACAATGCGGTTTCCTCGCATGTTCAATTCCGTCAGTGCGCGCATGCGACCGACGGCACGAGGAATCCGGGTGAGCGAATTACCGTTGACGTTGAGCGAACGCAATCGGGGGAAATGATAGAGCAGGGAAATATGCGCGTCGGTCAATTCGGTCAGGGTCAGATTGAGGCGGGTGACGTGATCGAAGGTGCCCTCCAGCATGGGCATGGTGCGCAGATGACGGCCCAGCGGCATGTTCTCGAGGTCGAGCACAACGCCTTGCAACTCGCCAAACGAATCCACATGGCGCAATCCGGAGTGCTGCCAACACTCTCTGATCGCTTTGTACAGCGCGTTTCTGGATCGCCATTCAGCGATGCCGGCGGACGTGAAGCGGTATGACTCAGTCGGCGATTTCAGCCAGCGTTGGAAATTGGTGTTCAACCGATCGAATTCCGCTTCCAGGGCACTCGCCCTCTGCTCAAAACTGACCTCGCTGCCACCCGCCTGCAGATAAGCCTGCGCCTCGGCCTCCGTCCAGCCTGGGCGGACAACCCGCACACGTTCCTGTGGCGTAATGTTCCCGGTGACCCGCCGCAGCCCTTGGGAAACTCCGCGCATACCGCCACGCAGCCGCATCGTGGCCGGGTCGTAAGCGGGTTTACGGACAGGGTTCTGCGCCAGAAGCGCGTTGAACCTGTCCCGTGGCAAGGGCGTTTTTTGAACGGCCTGCTTGAGCGTTGCGCCTTGATTGATGTGATACCCCAGCGCGTTTCGTTCGGCATCAGGCAGGGCGTGCAGTACGGACGCGTAGAGATCATCGGGCCCATGCAGGTGCAGATCATCGTCATCGCGGGCCTGGTACTGACCGTCCTCGCTGACCAACACACGGCGAACGGAGGCATTGGCCGGGCCGACACTGTCGTGCAACGGTCCATCAAATGAATCCTCGCGGATTTCGATCTGCACGTTGTCGGGCCAGTCGGGCAACGCTTGCAACGAGTGCAACGCCAGCCGTTCGGTATCGACACTGTACGCGGCATCGAGAAACAGCCCTTCGTAGGCGCGTGCCGCTCGTAACGCCTGCAAAGTCCCCCGCGTACGCTCTTGCAGCTGTAAGGGGATGCGCGAAGAGTCGGTGATTTTGAGCCGTTCTTGCGGTTCGAGGTCGGCCAGCAACTCCCGGGCGATCACCGTGGGCAGGCCGCTGAACGCGTCCTGAAGCGCCAGCACTTGCCGATTGTCGGTCTGTTGCAGACGACGATCCCGCGCGTTGAACAGCGAATCACGCTGATTGCCCGCCCGTTCGGCCAACTTGTTTTTCAACGCATCGATCCGGATGTGCTCGTCTGTCGAAATGCCCTGTCCGAGCATTGCGTGGACGTCGGCCTCGCTCATGAACTTCACGGCAAGCTCTGGAAGTTTTCCTGCGCTGACCTCGGCACGGCTTATCTTCAGCGTGTTGGCCGGCGACGCGTCGACATTGCCGTACTTTGTCGAACGCCCGGCAATACCTGCGCCGTCAAAAAGCTCGATGTTTTTTTGCTCGGGCCATCTCGGCAGGTCAACCAGCAAACGGGGCACCTGTTCGATGAACGCTTCAGGCACCTCATCGCGCAGTATCTGTTCGGGCAGTTTTTGCACCTCGGCCCAGGTCTTGAACCGCTCGATCGTGTCGGTCAGCAATGCTGGCGCGGGTTCGTTGACCACCTGCAACCTGCGCAACTGGTTTTCTTCGATACCACTGACGACCCGAATCTGCTCCAGCGTCGTGTCGGAGAACCCCTCGACCGACGGCCCCATGCGCCGCATGAGTGTGGTTTTGTCCCACTCGAGAGGTCGGTCGAGCTCGGTCCTCCATACTCCCGCACCGTCATGTTCGAGTGTTGGCTGATACGCCTGCGCCCGATCCGGATGTTGCAGGTATGGCTGACCGGTGCGCGGATCGTTTCTGACTTCGAAGTGCTTGCCTTCATGCTTCAGAAAGTCTTTTTCGCTGTGGCGGTACAGCCCCTGCTCACTTGGCGTCCCCCCTTCGGGCAGCGTCAGGTCATGGGCGTAGGGCGACAGATCCGGCTTCCACAGGCGCGTCTGGCCGTCAGGCAACTCAACCTTTTTCAACTGATCGATAAAGGCCGACGGTTTGACCGACGCCGCCGCACCGGCGGGCAAGACGTTTCCCGCCGCCATGATCGCCAGTTGGGCGAAATTGATCATGACGCCGGTGAGATGGGCCGCCGCTTCCTCCCTGTCGCCCTTGCTCCACTCTTCAATGCCCTCCATGGTTTCGAACAGCATCTGCCCGACCATGACCGCCAGCATCGCTTCGCCGAGCCCCGGCACCAACATGGCGCCAAAGTTGAACACGTTCCAGCCGATGGTCAGATAGCTGGTCAACCGATTCCAGCGGGTGGTCGCGTCTTCGTCCCCGGTCGGCACAGCGATGTGCCGCGCATCGGCAATGGCTTTGTCCCTGCGCCAGCGACCGATTTGCGTCCAGAGATCGCCTGAGATGATGAGGGTGATGGGCTCTGCGTTGGCGTTTTCAACCGCGGTCTCTCGCCACCACGGCCCCATGTCCAGCGGTTCACGCTGCGTCCAGGTGAACGTGGTGAAACGCTCGCGAACCCGGGCAAAGAATTTGCCATGGTCTTTTTGTGCGACGAATCGGCTGAAAAACTGTTGATAGTCCGGCGAGCGCAACTGGCTCGTCAGTTCCTTCATGAAGTCAGTGAAGGACGCATACTCTTTGAGCGGGTGCTCAGGATCATCCGGGACATAGGCGATCAACGTCCCGTCGAGACGGCTTTGTTGAAAATCATCTTCCCTTTGCAGCATGGCGTCGACGAGACCGCCGGGGCCATTGGCGAAAAACGCCTCGAGCAGTTTGAACTGGGCAAATTCCTGGCCTGGCAGCAGCGTCAAACGCCTGGACCATTCCAGCAGTGTGCGCTGGTGAGCGGGAACCAGACTGTCGTAGATTCTTTTCACTTCAATGGGGTCTGCCACCGCGCTGAATAACAGGATGCCGGATAACCTGAACCCCATTAGCGAAAGTCGATGACATTGCCAAGGGCGATTGTTCCATAGGATGCCCTTTTCATTGCCACGAACTTGCTTGAGTTTCCCGTAGCCATAGGAACTGATGTCGCTTTTCAAGTAAGCGATCAGCGCCGCTTCGTCGAAAGCGGCTTTTTCGCTGGCCAGGCATCGCCGTTCAACCAACGCTTTGGCCGTGTCTTCTTGCGGACTCAGCAGGCCCTTTATGTGCTGCTGATAGTTCGTACCGATATCAAGCGTCCGGCACAGGGCAGCAAACCGTTCGACGGTCAGCGCATGCCGCTGTAACTGGTTTTCGTCGTCCAGGGTGAAGATGCCAGAGCCATCGCGAAATGCGTCGGCCTGCGTTTCAGGCTCCTCGAAATTGTGAAGCGCCGCTTCCAGCAAAGTCGATTGCCTGAGTCGACTGGCATTGGTATCGATGCCAAAACCCAGCTTTGCCGGGATATACAGGCGAATGAGCGTCGCATTGACGTCCAGATCGAGATTCAGTTGTTCCTTTAATGCTTTGACGAGCAAGGGTTCGGCAAAGGCGAGGATGTCCTGCTGCAAATGCTCCAGCGCTTCGTCCAGCGGGGCCTGAGTGCGCCAGCGCTCATCTGTCAGTTGCTTGAGGTACTGACGATCGATGGCGCGTGCATTCAAATACCACTCCGGAAAACCCGCTGCCGAATCGGCCATCGACAGCAGACGCGAAACCGGTGCGTCTTTTAGCGGCGAAGGCAGTTTGCTCAGAAGATAATCATGATGGACATTATCCTGGCCTTGTCTCTGTCCGGAATTAACTTGCAACGCCGGAACGTCCGATAGTTGGGTCATTTCGCAAATCCTTATGCGATGAAAAGAACCACCAGACTATTGAATGCGGTTAAAAACAAAAGATTAAAAAACCACTTGGAAAACCGCAAAAGTCGAACAATGCAATTAATTTCAAGATCTAAAAAATAAATAATTAGTACCCTGAAGCCGTCAAAGAATGGTCGCCGGCGTAATGGTAGTTTTTAGGGGACGTCAAAGGGGCTAATATGCCCCGGATTGCCATCAGGAAACCGACCATGCGCTTATCCGAATTCATCAGGCAGCACGTAGACCGTATCGTCGATGAATGGGAGCAGTTCGCCAGAACGATTACCCCGGCAGCCGATCACATGGATCGATTGGCCTTGCGCGATCATGCCAAGGCAATTCTGTTGGCGGCAGCGCGGGACATGACCACCGCGCAAACCGCCCGCGAGCAACTCGCCAAAGCGAAGGGCGAAGGTCCGGAGAAAACCCCGAGTCTGGACGAAGCTGGCGCCAGTCATGGTGAACTGCGGCATACCGTGGGGTTCGACCTGGTGCAGATGACCAGTGAGTTCCGCCATTTGCGCGCCTGTGTGATTCGTCTGTGGGTCGACAGCCTGGAATCGCCGGAACTTGCCCACTTCCAGGACATGATCCGTTTCAACGAAGCCATCGATGAAGCCCTTGCCGAATCCACGGCGGCCTATGCCGAACAGGTCAACCATTCGCGGGACCTGTTTCTGGCGATACTCGGGCATGATCTGCGCGCCCCCTTGCAAGCCGTGAGCATGTCCACTGAAATGCTGATGCGCAAAGCCACGCTTGAGGGCGATGCCTTGGCTTGCGCGATCAACATCAAGCGCGGTGCGCGGCACATGGCGGTGATGGTCAGCGATTTGCTGGAGCTGGTGCGAAGTCGCCTGGGCAAGAGCCTGCCGATTGAACCGAAGCCGATGGACCTGGCCGATGCCGTCCACGCAGCAGTGGCCGAAGCCTGTGCCGGTAATCCGGAGTGCGACCCTATGGTTCATGCAGAGGGGGACACCTCAGGCGTCTGGGATGCCGGACGCCTGGCTCAACTGCTGCAAAACCTGATCGGCAATGCGTTGCAGCATGGGTCGAACAAGCGGGATGTGACGGTGACCCTCACCGGCGAACCGGATACCGTTCGCCTGACGGTGCATAACTTCGGAGCGCCGATTCCCGAAGAGGCCATCGGTACGATCTTCGATCCGCTGGTACGCAGCGCCGATGAAGAACTCGGCCAGCCGTCCACTAGCCTTGGCCTTGGCTTGTTCATCGTCAAGGAAGTGGTCGATGCGCATTCCGGGACGATTGAAGTCAGCTCGAACGAAGTGGACGGAACGCTGTTCACCGTGGTGTTGCCGAGAAACATCTAGGGGTGTTGCGGGAAAAGGCTTTGTGGCGAGGACGCTTGCTCCGGCTGGGCTGCCGAGCAGTACGGTGCGGCGTCCCGACAAGCCCTTGCCACAGCTTCAGTGCTCAGCGCTATTCAGCCACCAACCGCCCCAACCGCTGCTTGAGCATGCGGTTCTCGGCCCGCAGTTGCTGCACCTCTTCAAGCAGGTCGAGCGCCAGGGCGACGCCTTCCCACTCCAGCTCCAGGTCGTGCCGCAGCTTGGCGGCACGCTTGGCCAGGGCCAGCTCATAATCGTTGAAACGCCAATCCTTGGGCTGCTTGCCCTGAGGTTCGAGGATGCCGTGCTCGACGATTTCGATCACGTAGACGTCCGACAAATCGGACGCCTCACAGAATTCTGCCATGTCCAGTTGAACGATCAGGGGGCTGCTCATGATGGGCTACTCCGTCTCTTGGATCAGAAATTTTCTCGCGGGTCGAATGCAGCTTTTTTCGCCAGTTCCTGCCACAACGCCTTGACCTCATCGTTCGAGGTTTTAGGCATGACCGCTTTCAATTGCACGAACAGGTAACCTCGTTGACCAGCCTTGTTCAGCAAGCCATGTCCCTTGGCGCGCATGCGCTGGCCGTTCTGACTGCCGGCCGGCACCTTGAGGTTGATCTTGCCTGTCAGTGTCGGCACAGCCACTTCGGTGCCCAGTGCCAACTCCCACGGAGCCAGCGGCAGCGTAATGATCAGGTTCTCGCCTTCGACGTCGAACTTCGGATGCGGCGCGAAGCGAATGATCAGGAACAAATCGCCGTTGGCGCCACCACCGATGCCCGGTGCACCCTGCCCTTTGAGGCGGATGCGTTCGCCGTCGGTCACGCCGGCCGGGATTTTCACGTTCAGGCTCTTGCTGGTGTTGCTGACGTGCTGACCGGCCGCGTTGTACTGCGGCACCTGGAAGGTGACCTTCTTCGATTCGTTCGAGAGGGTTTCTTCCAGAAAGATCCCAAGTTCCATTTCCACGTCTTGCCCTCGACGTCCGGCGCTGCGGCCTGACTGTCCACCACCAAAACCCGGACCACGGTTGCCGAAGATCGAACTGAAGAAGTCCGAAAAATCGCCCGTGTCCTGGCCGCCACCGAAACCACCGCCACCACGCCCCTGCCAGCCCGGCGGGCCCTGGAACGGTTGGCCATGCTGGCCATACTTGCGCAAGTCGTCGTATTCGGCGCGCTTGTCGGCGCTTTTCAGCGCTTCATAGGCTTCCGAGGCGTCCTTGAACTTGGCCTCGGCGTCCTTTTCCTTGCTGACGTCGGGGTGGTATTTGCGCGCCAGCTTGCGATAAGCCGCTTTGATCGTCTTATCGTCCGCGGTCGGTTCCACACCGAGAATCTTGTAATAGTCTTTGAAGTCCATCGTGGAATCACCATCCCTTATCAAAATCGCGCCGTCACTCGCAGCATGCGCTCATTGGCAGCTGCCGGGTTGACCGATCTCAAGGTTGTGACCGGAGGGCGCATCAGAAGTTTATCGGCAGCAGTGGGCGGTTCTTGCGACCGTCCGATGGCTGCCAGGCTCAATGCAGACAAGTTTGGGGCATTCCGCCAGCTTATCAAGGCGCTATTGGCTGAGATTTAGCGGATAGTCGGCCTTCGAATCTGCGCCGCACTGGCATACACTGCGCGGCCGTTTTTTAACCGGAACCTGAAAGACATGAAAAACGCATCTCCAGCCCGTGCCTGTGGTATCGACTTCGGCACGTCCAACTCCACCGTCGGCTGGCTGCGCCCCGGCATGGAAACGC
>LNAP01001084.1_pt1 | contig 36380 bp, 24 predicted proteins | sample 602601 | NCBI WGS metagenome assembly LNAP01 (sample SAMN02440304, study PRJNA202911) | soil metagenome | biome: Subtropical and temperate rainforests or woodlands; isolation source: soil samples (1 kg each in a 20% v/v slurry with milli Q water) were... ... | reverse complement strand
GGCGTCTCGTGCGCCATCGATTGGCCGCGCCGAGGCGCCGCGCCCGTCGCGGGACGCGGCATCGGAACCTGGCGATCACTCGCATCTTCCCGCGTTCCTGTTGCGTCCGATTCGCGCCCGCGTGTAATAGGTCTTCCGACTCTGATTGAAGCCGAGGCTCCAGGCCTTTGTTCAAGATGTTTCTTCGCGCGAGCGCGTCGCCGTACGACCACGTTCGGGAACCCGTTTACCGGGCGTTCATTCTCCTCAATTAACTTGCCGTCGATAATTTAAAATTATTGCCGCGGGACAGCGGGCGACTTTGCTCGCCATTGGGGACAATCGTGAAGGTGCTCGACGAACACGAACGCACGATGGCCTTCGCTGACGTTGCGCTTGGCCAAATCAGATCCCTCCGGCAAACCGCCGTCCCCCGCAATTATGAAATCTGGTACGTCTACGCGACCGGATACAACTCACCGCTCAACAAGATCATCAACGAGACGCTGGCACGCAACGGCAAGCTGACCGAGGCCGACCTCGAGCAGATCTACGAGACCTATCTTTCGCAGATCAAGACCACCGACCGAATCGACAAGGTCGGCTCGCGCGTGATCGGCGAAATCGACGACGTGATGACGTTGATATCGGACGCGTTGGGCATGTCGGCGAGTTATGACAACAGCCTCTCCGGCGCCAGCAAGAAACTCTCGGCAGCCAAGAACCGCGACCAGGTCAAGGCCATCGTGGAATCGCTGGTGAAGTCCACCCGCGAGATGCGCGAGACCAACAAGGCGCTCGAAGAACGGCTGACGCTTTCGAAATCCGAGATCAGCAACCTGCAGCAGAGCCTCGAGGCGATCCGGGCCGAGAGCCTGACCGATCCGCTCACCGGCCTTGGCAACCGCAAATACTTCGATCGCTCGATCGAGATGGCGGTGCAGAATGCGCTTGCCAACGGCGAACCGCTTTCACTGCTGATGTTCGACATCGACCACTTCAAATCTTTCAACGATTCCTATGGCCATCTCACCGGCGATCAGGTGCTGCGGCTGGTCGGCATGTCCTTGAAGCAGACCATCAAGGGCCAGGACATCACCGCCCGCTACGGCGGCGAGGAATTCGCAGTGGTGCTGCCCAACACCGCGCTCCGCCAGGCGCTGACGGTCGCCGATCACATCCGCCGCGCGATCATGGCGAAGGAATTGAAGAAAAAGTCTACCGGCGAGATTCTCGGCCGCGTCACCATCTCGGTCGGCGTGTCCATGCTCAAGCCGGGCGACGACACCGACGCGCTGATCGAGCGCGCCGACGCGTGCCTCTACGCCGCCAAACGCAACGGCCGCAACCGCGTGATCTGCGAAGTCGACCCGGAATACCAGGCCGAAACGCGGAGCCAGGTGGCCTGACAATCACGAAATGTAGGGTAGGCAAAGGCGCGCTTGCGCCGTGCCCACCATATCTCCCGTTCGTTATCTTGAACGGTGGGCACGCTTCGCTTTGCCCACCCTACGATTCCGGGTCTTTTGCTTCTTTGCTACAACCTTCTTTTTGGTCGCGGCCTTCTTCGCCTTCGGACGCTTCCGCAACGCCGCGCGTTGCGCCGCCGCCAGCGCCGCCCTCGCCCACTCCGCAAGCTCTTCGGAATCGTCTAACAGACGCGCCGGCAACTGCCAGTACGAATTCACCGTGACGGTTCTGGCCCGCGTTTGATATTGAAACGGCTTTGAACCCTCGGCCTCGAAGCGCGGAATGGTCTGCTCATCGGCGCGGAAATAAAGGCCGCTGCGAAGCGCAAGCGCGAAATTGGTATCGTCGGCAGAAACGCCAAAGCCCGAGAACATCCGGCGGATGGTGACCGGGCCGAAGTCGGTAAACAGATCGCTCAGGAAATCGCGGTCCATGCGAAGGTCTCATGCCCCAAACGCAGACGCAGCGCAGCATGCAACGCGGCGCTGCTGAAGCGGGGCCAATGCTCGCCGCGATGGATCCCGGCTCCGCGCGGCAGCGTCACCACGTGCAGCGCGTCCGGGACACGAGACTAGACCTTCGCGGCCGTCAGTTGCACCGACTCGCCGCAACCGCAGGCGCCGACCTGGTTCGGGTTGTTGAAAATGAACTGGGATTGCATCTTGTCGGCCTTGTAGTCCATCTCGGTGCCCAGCAAGAACAGCACGGCCTTGGGATCGACCAGGATCTTGACGCCCTTGTCCTCGACGACCTCGTCAGTCGGGCGAACATCGTGGGCATATTCGACCGTATAGGACTGCCCGGCGCAACCGCCATTCTTGATGCCGACGCGAAGGCCGACGATCTCGGAATCGGCGCGCTTGGTCAGTTCGACAATCCGCTGCGCTGCGGCATCCGTCAGCTTCATGACCTGCGGACGGGGCCGAGGCTTCGGCTTGGAGACTGGTGCGGTGGTGTCCATTGCAGTCGATCTCCTACGCCGCACGATGGCGACGAAATCTTATGCCCCTAAAATAACAACGAAATTCCTGCTGTGAAGGTCCCATATCGCGAATTCGTTAGAACCTGTCGTAACCGGACCTTCTCAGTAGATCGCCCAAACCCCCGGCGTTACCAGTTCCAGCAAGTGATGGTCGGGATCGCGGAAGTAGATACTCTTGCCGCCGCGCGGCCAATCGGTCCTGCCTTCGATAGCGACATTGTGCTCGCCGAGCCGCTCTTCCCAGGCCGGCAGTTCCGCCGCAGCAATGGCAAACGCCATGTGGAGCGGGCCGCTGCCGTCATGCGGCGGAATAGTCCCGCCGGGCAAATGCAACGTTTCGAGCGTCAAACCGCGCCGAAACAGCAAAAGCACGCTGCGACCACCGACATCGAAAGCAAGAAATCTCGAATCGCTGGTCAGCGCGGAGAGCCCGAGCACCTCTTCGTAGAACGTGCGGGCGCGGTCGAGGTCATCGACATAAAGCGCGGTCTCGATAATGCCGGATAGCTTCGGCAATGGAGGGTTTCACCACATGTTGAGCACGAGGCGCGCCTCGTCGCTCATCCGGTCCGGCGACCATGCCGGCTCCCAAACCAGATTGACATTGACTACGCCGACGCCGGGAACGCTGGCGACGGCGTTCTCCACCATCGTCGGCAATTCGCCGGCCGCCGGACAGTTCGGCGTCGTCAGCGTCATCATCACGTCGACCGCGCGGTCGTCCTTGATGTCGACCTTGTAGATCAGGCCAAGCTCGTAGATGTCGGCCGGAATTTCCGGATCGAACACGGTCTTCAGCGCGGCCACGATCTCGCCGCCGAGACGCTCGGTCTCCTCCGGCGGCAACGCCGAACTGGTTTCCATGTTCGCGGTCCTGGATTCCAGATTCTGGACTTCCGGATTCTTGACTTCCAGATTCTTGGCTTCGGCAGTGTCGGTCATGCGAACAGTTCTCCGGCCTTGATCAGCGCCTGCGCCAGGTGGTCGACTTCCTCGCGGGTATTATACATCCCGAATGAGGCGCGGCAGGTGGCTGTGACATTGAACCGCTCCAAAAGCGGCATCACGCAATGGGTTCCGGCGCGCACTGCGATCCCCTGGCGGTCGATCACGGTCGCGACGTCGTGGGGATGAGCCCCCTTCATCTCGAATGAAATCACCGGCCCCTTGCCGCGCGCGGTACCGATCAGGCGGAGCGAGTTGATTTCGCGCAGCCGCTCCTGGGCATAGGTCAAAAGATCGTGCTCATGCGCTGCGATGCGCTCTTTGCCGATCGAATTGACGTAGTCGATCGCAGCCCCGAGTCCGATCGATTCCACGATCGCGGGCGTGCCGGCCTCGAACTTGTGCGGCGGATCGCCATAGGTGACCCAGTCCTTCGCGACCTCGCGGATCATCTCGCCGCCGCCATTGAAGGGCCGCATCGCGACCAAGTGCTCATGCTTGGCATAGAGCACGCCGATACCGGTCGGGCCATATAGCTTGTGGCCGGTGAAGACGTAGAAATCGGCATCAATGTCCTGCACGTCGATGGTCAGGTGAACCGCCGCCTGGCTGCCGTCGACCAGCACGGGAATGCCGCGGGCATGGGCGAGCTTGACCACATCCTTGACCGGCACGACGGTGCCGAGCGCATTCGACATCTGCGTGATCGCGACCAGCCTGGTGCGATCGGTCAGGAGCTTATCGAATTCGTCGATCAGGAAGTTGCCTTCGTCATCGACCGGCGCCCATTTGATGACGGCGCCATGACGTTCCCTCAGGAAATGCCAGGGCACGATGTTGGAATGGTGCTCCATGATCGAGAGCACGATCTCGTCGCCAGCCTTGATGTTCGGCTCGCCCCATGAATACGCCACGAGGTTGATCGCCTCGGTGGCGTTGCGGGTGAACACGATCTCTTCGTTACGCCCGGCGTTGAGGAATTTTGCCACCTTGGCGCGGCCGCCTTCGTAGGCCTCGGTCGCCGCATTGGCGAGATAATGCAGGCCGCGATGCACATTGGCGTATTCGCTCTTATAGGCTTCCGTCATGCGCTCGAGCACAGCATTGGGCTTCTGCGCCGATGCAGCATTGTCGAGATAGACCAGCGATTTGCCATAGACCTTCAGCGCCAGCGCGGGGAAATCTTCCCGCACCCGGGCGACGTCGTAGGAACCGTTTGCGACCGCCGGATGCATGGTCATCCCCTTGCCGCCAGCCAGCGCTGCGCCGAGGAGATCGCAAGCTCCCGCAAGGCGTCGTTGGCGATGGATTCAATCGCCTCTCCGACGAACGCCTGGATCAGCAGCGCCTGCGCTTCCTTCTCGGACAGGCCGCGCGCGCGCAGATAGAACAGCAGGCTTTCGTCGAGCGCGCCGGTGGTCGCGCCGTGACCGCAGGTGACGTCGTCGGCGAAGATTTCCAGCTCCGGCTTGTTGTCGGCCTCGGCCTCATCGGACAACAGCAGCGCCCGTGTCATCATCTTGGCGTCGGTCTTTTGCGCCTTGGGCTGGACGACGATGCGGCCCTGGAACACCGAATGGGCGCGGTCGTCGATCACGGCGCGGAAAATCTCACGGCTCGCGCAGTTCGGTACCGCGTGGTCCATGAACAGCGTGGTATCGGCATGCTGTTTGCCATTAAGCAGGTTGACGCCATTGGTGGCGACGTGAGCGCCCTCGCCGGCGAAGGTGATGTATCCCTGATATCGGCTGACGCCACCGCCGCTCGTCATGTTGAACGTGTTGAGGCGGGCGTGCGCGCCGATCGTGAAAACAGCGGTGGAAATGTTGGCGGCATCCGATGCGTCGACCATCAGCCGAACGTGCTCCAGCTCGGTCCGTTCGCCGATCCAGATGATGACGGCATCGTTGGCCTGATAAGCCTTGGCGCCTTCGGCGCCGACAAAATTTTCGACCAGAGTGGCGCGAGCACCATTACCCAGTTTCAGGAACAAACGGGTATAGGCCGCTGCCGACGAGCGCGTAGCAACATGCACGATCTGAATCGGCTTGTTGACGTTGACCCGATCGGCAACCGTGATCAGCACACCATCGGTCACCATCGCCGCATTCAGCGAGATCATCGCATCCGTGGTGACATTGAGGTTGAGCAGATCGGCGCGCGCCTTGTTGTCGTTATCCTCCAGCACGTCACGCACCGTCTGGACGCGGACACCCGCTTCAAGACCGGCGACGTCGGACAGCGTCGGCGCATAGACGCCATCGACCAGCACCAACCGTGTCGCGCCGACCATTGCGTGCCCAGAGAGCGCGGCCTCGGCCCGCTTCAGCGCGGCCTGATCCGGCTCCTCCGCCAGCGGCAATACCTCGCGCATCAGCGCGCGCAGATCGGTATATTTCCAGTCTTCGATCCGCCGGTGCGGCAGGCCGGCGTGCTCGTAAGCCTCGGACGCCTGGCGCCTGAGATCGGCAACCTCGCCTGTGCCCGGCAGCCGGCCGCGTGCGACGGCGAAGATATCGCTCAGCGCGCGCCCCGTTTCGGTCTTGGCCAGTACTACGTTCATTGCAAAATCCGTCCTGAGCGTCAGGCAGCGTCTTCGAACTGCGCGTAACCGGAAGCCTCGAGCTCCAGCGCCAGTTCCTTGTTGCCGCTCTTCACCACGCGCCCCTTTGACATCACGTGCACGAAATCGGGCACGATGTAGTTCAACAGCCGCTGATAGTGCGTGATCACCACCATCGCGCGATCCGGCGAGCGCAGCGCATTGACGCCGTCGGCTGCAATCCGCAGCGCATCGATGTCGAGGCCGGAATCCATCTCGTCGAGGATGCACAGGCTCGGCTCGAACAGCGCCATCTGCAGGATCTCGTTGCGCTTCTTCTCGCCGCCGGAAAATCCGACATTGACGCCGCGGCGCAGCATGTCCTGCGGAATGTTCAGCCGTGCCGCGACTTCGCGTACTTTTTTCAGGAAGTCCGGCGTGGAGAATTCGCTCTCGCCGCGCGCCTTGCGCTGCGCGTTCAACGCGGTGCGCAGGAAGTTCATGGTCGCGACACCCGGAATTTCCACCGGATACTGGAACGCGAGGAATACGCCCTTCGAAGAGCGCTCGTCAGGCGACATCGCCAGCAGGTCTTCACCCTTGAACAGGACTTCGCCGCCGGTGACCTCATAGCCTGGCTTGCCGGCGATGACATGGCTCAGCGTCGACTTGCCGGAGCCGTTCGGCCCCATGATAGCATGCACCTCGCCCGGGTTTACGGTCAGCGAAAGTCCGTGGAGGATCTCGCGGTCCTCGACGCGGACGTGCAGGTCTTTGACTTCGAGTAGTGACATTTTTTATCTATCCTTCTCGTCATCCTGAGGTGCGAGCCGCTTTCGGCGGACCTCGAAGGATGATCTTTCGTTGTCGCAGTCATCCTTCGAAGCTCGCTTCGCGAGCACCTCAGGATGACGATCTTTATCCAACCGATCCTTCGAGACTGATCGAGATCAGCTTCTGCGCTTCCACCGCGAACTCCATCGGCAGTTGCTGCAGCACGTCCTTCACAAACCCGTTGACGACGAGGCCGACGGCTTCTTCTGCACGCAGTAGAACAGCACGTCCTCGGAAATTTTTGACGTGGTCGCCTCGTGCTCGAACAGCGCCGACGAATTCTTCGCCTCGATATAGGGCACGGTGTGCGCGCCGCATTTGTCGCCGATCAGCAGCGAGTCGCAGGCCGTGAAGTTGCGCGCGCCGGTCGCCTTGCGGTGCGCGGTGACGAGGCCGCGATAGGTGTTCTGCGAAACGCCGGCGGCGATGCCCTTGGAGATGATCCTGGAGGTGGTGTTCTTGCCGAGATGAATCATCTTGGTGCCGCTATCGACCTGCTGGTGGCCGTTCGAGATCGCGATCGAATAAAACTCACCACGTGAGTTATCACCGCGCAGGATGCAACTCGGATATTTCCAGGTGATCGCCGATCCCGTCTCGACCTGGGTCCAGGAGATCTTCGAATTGTTGCCGCGGCAATCGCCGCGTTTTGTCACAAAATTGTAGATGCCGCCGACGCCTTCGGAATTGCCAGGGTACCAGTTCTGCACCGTGGAATACTTGATCTCGGCATCGTCGAGCGTCACCAGTTCGACCACGGCGGCATGCAACTGGTTCTCGTCGCGCTGCGGCGCGGTGCAGCCTTCGAGGTAGCTGACATAGGCGCCCTTGTCGGCGATGATCAGCGTGCGCTCGAACTGTCCGGTGTTGCGCTCGTTGATGCGGAAGTAAGTCGACAGCTCCATCGGGCAGCGCACGCCCGGCGGCACGTAGACGAACGAGCCGTCGGAGAACACCGCCGAATTCAACGTCGCAAAATAATTGTCCGAGGTCGGCACCACCGTGCCGAGATACTTCTTTACGAGATCAGGATGCTCGCGGATCGCCTCCGAGATCGGCATGAAGATCACGCCGGCCTGCTTCAGTTCCTTCTGGAACGTGGTCGCGACCGAGACCGAATCGAACACGGCGTCGACGGCGATCTTGCGCTCGCCCTCTGGACGCACCACGCCTTCGAGAACCTCGACTTCGCGCAGGGGAATGCCGAGCTTCTCGTAGGTTTTCAGGATTTCCGGATCGATCTCGTCGAGCGACGAGACCGTCTTCTTCGGCTTCGGAGCCGAATAGTAATAGAGATCCTGGTAGTCGATCTTGGGATAGTGGACGCGAGCCCATTTCGGCTCGGTCATGGTCAGCCAGCGGCGATAGGCTTCCAGCCGCCATTCCAGCATCCAGGCCGGCTCGTTCTTTTTCGCCGAGATGAAGCGGACGGTATCTTCCGACAGCCCCTTGGGAGCCTTGTCGGACTCGATAAGCGTCTCAAACCCATATCGATACTGGTCGACGTCGATCCGGCGCACCCGATCGACGGTCTCTTGTACGGCCGCCATTCCATCCTCCGCTCGCGGTTTCAAGGACCGCGGTGGATCTGTTCCGAAATTCTATTACGATGTTTTTCTGACGAAATCACCTGCTTAGAACCGTTCAAGCCGTGTTTCGTCGCTCTCTTTAAGTAGTGTACCTGCGAGCTTTCGCCAAGCCTCAAGGCTGCGATCGATGTCCTCGGATGACGTAGACCAGCCCAGACTGAGCCGCACCGCTCCTTTTGCCAGTTCCCCGCCGAAGCCCATGGCCTCCAGCACATGGGATGGCTGCACCTTGCCGGAAGAGCAGGCGGAACCTGAGGAAACCGCGATACCAGCCAGGTCGAAACCGATCACCGCGGTCTCGGCCCGCAGGCCGGGAACCGTAAACAGCGTGGTATTCGGCAGCCGCTCAGCGTTGTCGGAGAAGATGATGGCGCCCTGGGTCTGCCGCAGACCCCGCTCAAGCTGATTCCGCAAGGTTTCGAGACGCGCCGCATCGCCCTCCAGAGCGCCGATGGCAGCCTTCGCCGCAGCGCCAAACCCTGCAATGCCCGTCACGTTCTCCGTCCCTGCCCGGCGCCCCAACTCCTGGCCGCCGCCGCGCAGCAGCGGCTCGAATCCCTCCACGCCCTCGGCCAGCACGAGGGCGCCGATGCCCTTGGGCCCGCCGATCTTGTGCGCCGAAAGTGTCACAAGATCGGCATTTATCACATTGATATCAATTGCTATTTTTCCGAAGGCCTGGATCGCATCGACGTGCAGCAGCCCGCCGGCGGAATGGACGATCTCGCCGGCTTCCTGCACCGGCTGCACCGCACCGGTCTCATTATTGGCCAGCATCACCGACACCAGCGCCGGAGGACCTTCCTCGACCATCTCGCGGAGGCGATCCAGATCGAGCAGGCCGTAATTCGTCACGGGCACATGACGGATCGCTTCAGCCGGAAACCGGCCGCCGGCGAGAACCGAGGCGTGCTCGATGGCGGAGACCAGCAGCCGCGCCACCGGAGGCCCCGACCCCCGCCGCAGGCCCGGCGTCAGCGCGAGCGCATTGGCCTCGGTTCCGCCCGACGTGAAAATAACGTTTCGGGCAGGCGCGCCGATCGCGCCGGCGATCGAGGCCCGCGCGTCTTCGACCAGCCTGCGCGCCTGCCGGCCCTCGGCATGGACCGAGGAGGGATTGCCGCAGAGATCCCAAGCGTGCGCCATTGCCTCCCTCGCCTCGCGGCGAAGCGGCGTGGTCGCATTCCAGTCGAGATAGATCCGGTCGTGCATGGAGTATAATAATACCTAAGAAAGCGAATCCCGGAGCGTGGCCGCCACCCGCGGCTGCCGATCCCACGTTATGGCACTTGGTGACTGGGACGTCTGCCGGCAATCGGATCGCTAACGCATTGAATGCGCTGCGGGATGTTCAATGTGCTTGCTTTTTGCCCCTCGCCTCATGCTAGAACGCGGCCTCCAGTTCACCGCGCGCCGTTCGCGTAAGCCAGACGGCGCCTGATCCGCCCCCTTTATCTCTGTCACGGCTTCATCGGCGAAAGCGCCGGACGAAGCCGACACAAAGGGGGTTGGTTTTGCCAAGGGATCAATCAAGGGATCACCCATGCCTGAAGTCATTTTCACCGGCCCCGCAGGCCGTCTCGAAGGCCGTTACCATCCGGCAAAGCAGAAGAACGCGCCGATCGCGATGGTGCTGCATCCGCATCCGCAGTTTCACGGCACGATGAATCACCAGATCATCTACCAGTGCTATTACGCATTCGCGCATCGCGGATTTTCCGTGCTGCGTTTCAACTTCCGCGGCGTCGGCCGCAGCCAGGGATCGTTCGATCACGGCACCGGCGAACTTTCCGACGCCGCCTCCGCGCTCGATTGGGCGCAGACCATCAATCCGGAAGCGCGCGCCTGCTGGGTCGCGGGCTTCTCGTTCGGCGCCTGGATCGGCATGCAATTGCTGATGCGCCGGCCGGAGGTCGAAGGTTTCATCTCGATCGCACCGCCCGCCAATCTCTACGACTTTTCGTTCCTCGCACCCTGCCCGTCGTCGGGCCTGATCGTCCATGGCGAGAAGGATGCCGTGGTGCCGCCGAAGGACGTCAACACGCTGGTCGAGAAACTGAAGACGCAAAAAGGCATCGTGATCGACCAGCAGATCATCCCGGGCGCCAACCATTTCTTCGACGGCAAGCTGCAGCCGCTGATGGAGACGGTGACCGGCTATCTCGACATGCGGCTCGCCAACGTTCGATAGTGGCCGTGCCCCGGACGCGGCGCATCACGAAGTGCTGCGCCGCAGAGCCGGAGCCTATCTCTCCGATTTGCCCGTTTCGATAATTGTGAGTCCCGGTTCTGCGAAGCAGCGCTACGCGCCGCATCGCGCCCGGGACACGAGAGACGGCCTGTCCGCATGCGACGACATGCCGGCGTCCTCATCAACCCTCCGCGATCACGGCCTTGCAATCACTCCACCCGTCATCGGGATCGGCACTCCCGTCGTGGCAGGATAGCTGAGCGGCAGGCCCTTCAGGCCCCGCGCCGCGAGAAAGCCGAATGCCTGCGCCTCCATGGCATCGGCCGACCAGCCGAGCGCGTCGGCGGCCTCCACGGTTGCCGGGTGCAGGCGCTCGCGCAGCATCCTCAGCATGGTCAGGTTGCGCGCGCCGCCGCCGGCCACGATCCAACTCCGCGGCACCTTCGGCAATAGCGGAACGATCCGGGCGATGGCGCCGGCCGTGAAGGCGGTCAGCGTCGCCGCTCCGTCGGCGGGAGACATCTCGGGCAATTTCAGCGATGCGAAGTCGTTGCGGTCCAGCGATTTGGGGGGCGGCTTCGCGAAGAACGGATGCTCCAACGCGCGGACGACCCATGCCACGTCGACATTGCCCTGGGCCGCCGTGCGGCCTTCGCAATCGAACGGCTGGCCCATCGTGCGGAACATGTAATCGTCGAGCAGTGCATTGCCGGGGCCGGTATCGCAAGCGATCAGGGTATCGGCGCCGTCGATATAGGTAATGTTGGAAACGCCCCCGATATTAACCACGACGATCGGTCCCTCGCGCTCGAGCAACTGGGCGAGCGCACGGTGATAGACCGGCACGAAGGGGGCGCCCTGCCCGCCGGCTTCGACATCGGCGGCGCGGAAATCATGCATCACGGGGATATGGATTGCCTTGGCGAGGGCTGCCGCATCGCCGATCTGCACGGTCATCCGCTCGGCCGGCCGGTGCAACACGGTCTGGCCGTGGAAGCCTACGATATCGATGTCCTCGCAGGTGATGCGGTTTTGCGCGGTAAAGGCCGCAACGGCCTCGGCATGCGCGATGGTGACGGCGCGCTCGGCCTCGCGCAGGATGCCCGGCCGGGCATCGCGCTGCGGCAGGTTGACGGCCTCGGTCAGGGCCTGGCGCAACAGGCCGCGCTCTCTTTCGGTGTAGGGCCGGTAGCCGGAGGGCCCGAATGCCCTCACCCGCTTGCCGTCGGTTTCGATCAATGCGACGTCGACCCCGTCGAGCGAGGTGCCGCTCATCAGACCGATTGCCGTCAACATCATCGCTGTAGTGTCCTAAGCGACGCCCTGCCGCCCTGACGCCCTGCTTGTGTCAAACAAGCACATCTTATAATGCCACAACGCGCCCGGCGGCGGCAGCCCAATCCGCCATGGTTCCGCAATTCCTTAAGAATAACGTGAAATAAGAATGATCAGAGTCGCCGACAAATGACAGCATTTAAATCTGATTTTCTCCATGTCCTGCAGAGCCGCGGCTTTATTCATCAGATTTCAGACCCGGACTCGCTGGATGCGCTGGCCGCCCGGCGCGAGCTGACCGCCTATATCGGCTTCGACTGCACCGCACCCTCGCTCCACGTCGGTTCCATGGTGCAGATCATGTGCCTCTACTGGCTGCAGCAGACCGGCAACAAGCCGATCGCGCTGATGGGCGGCGGCACCACCCGGGTCGGCGATCCCTCCGGCAAGGATGAGACGCGCCGGATCCTTTCGATCGAGGACATCGAGCGCAACAAGGACGGCATCAAGCAGGTGTTCTCGCACTTCCTGCGCTTCGGCGAGGGCAAAAGCGATGCGGTGATGCCGGACAATGCGGAATGGCTGACCAAGCTGAACTGGATCGAGATGCTGCGCGACATCGGCCGGCACTTTTCCGTCAACCGCATGCTGGCGATGGACTCGGTCAAGCTCCGCCTCGAGCGGGACCAGGAGATGAGCTTCATCGAATTCAATTACATGATCCTGCAGGCCTACGACTACGTCGTGCTCAACCAGCGCTACGATTGCCGGCTGCAGATGGGCGGCTCCGACCAATGGGGCAACATCGTCAACGGCCTCGACCTCGGCCGCCGCATGGGTACGCCGCAACTGCACGCGCTGACGACGCCGCTGATCACGACGTCGTCGGGCGAGAAGATGGGTAAGACCGCCAGCGGCGCGGTCTGGCTCAACGCCGACATGAAGAGCCCCTACGAATATTGGCAGTTCTGGCGCAACACCGACGACGCGGACGTGGCGCGCTTCCTGAAACTGTTCACGACGCTGCCGCTGGACGAGATCGAGCGGCTGGCGGCGTTACAGGGCGCGGAGATCAACGAAGCCAAGAAGGCGCTCGCCGATGCCGCGACCACGCTGCTGCACGGCGCCGACGCCGCCCGCGTCGCGGCGGAAACGGCAAGGCAGACGTTCGAAGAAGGCGCGATCGCCGAAAACCTTCCGACGGTGGAAATTCCTCGCGGCGAATTCGAAGCCGGCGTCGGCGTTCTCGCGCTGTTTGTCAAAGCCGGGCTCGTCGCATCGAATGGCGAGGCGCGCCGCCAGATCAAGGGCGGCGGCCTTCGCGTCAACGATGCCCCTGTCGGCGATGAGAAGATGGTGCTGAATGCCTCCAGCCTGACTCCGGAAGGCGTGGTAAAATTATCTCTCGGCAAGAAACGCCACGTCCTGCTCAAGCCTGCATAGGCGCATTCGCGCCAGACCCTTGCTCCGAGGAGCGGAAACGCGCTCCTTGCCAGCATGGATCAGAATACGCCGCGCCGGGATGCCACGACGAAACCGCTGAAGCCTGAACGCGTGGCGCTGAACGTGCTGGCGTTGTGCTTTGCACTATCGCTGCTCGGCCGCGGGCTCGGCGAGAGCTTTACGGTTTTCCTGAAGCCAATCTCGGAAAGCTTCGGCTGGGACCGCGCCGAGGTCGTCTCGGTCTATTCGCTGGTCTGGCTGGCGGGCGGCCTGACCGCGCCGCTGGTGGGACGGATGTTCGACCGCTCGGGTCCGCGCATCGTCTATTCGCTCGGACTGGCGCTGCTCGGCGGGGCGTTTCTGATCGCAGCGCATGCGCAGCATCTCTGGCAGTTCCAGCTCAGCATCGGCCTTTGCGTCGGTCTCGGCATCGCCCTGATCGGGAACGTGCCGAACTCGATCCTGCTCGGCCGCTGGTTCGGCCCGCGACTGCCGACCGCGATGGCGATCCTGTATTCCGCCACGGGCGCCGGCATATTGGTGCTGCTCCCGGCGTCGCAGGTGCTGATCGACCGGATCGGCTGGCGCGATGCCTACCAGTTGTTCGGTGCGGTGGCGCTGTGCCTGTTGTTGCCGCTGGTGCTGCTGCCGTGGCGGCTGTTTGCCACCGGCTCGCCGCACATCGCCAAACATACCGATCCGGATTTCGTCGACGAAGGCTGGACCCTGATCAGTGCGATGCGACACCACGCGTTCTGGGCGCTGTTCTCCACTTTCTTCTTCACCGCGGTCGCGATGTACGCGATCACGGCGCAGATCGTCGCCTACCTGATCGACGCCGGATTTCCACCCTTGCAGGCGGCCACCGCCTGGGGCTTTTCCGGCATCGTGCTGTTGTTCGGCATGCTCGGCGTCTCCACGCTTGACGGCCTGATCGGCCGCCGGCCTTCGGTGCTGTTCAGCTATGGCGTCTCGATCGTTGGAATCATCATGCTGTGGCTGCTGCAATATTATCCGAACTACTGGCTGCTGACGGGTTTCGTGGTGTGCTTCGGCAGCATGATCGGCTCGCGCGGTCCGTTGATCACGGCAACCGCGCTGCATATTTTTCGCGGCGAGCGGGTCGGAACGATCTTCGGCACGATTTCGATCGGCAGCGGCCTCGGATCGGCGCTGGGTTCGTGGAGCGGCGGCCTGATCCATGACTGGACCCACAGCTACAATCCGCTGATCGCGTTCGCGCTGGTCAACGTGGTGCTGGGATTGATCCCGTTCCTGGTCGTGCCGGCGCTGCGGCGCTGATCAGAGCGTTTTCGAGCGAAAGCCTGCCCCGCACTTGATGCGGGATGGATTCCGGTTCGCGTGAAGAAAACGCGTCAAAACAAAAGCATCTAGAGCTTCAATCAGAACCGAAGCTCTAGTTGTTGGGCGGAAAGTCCACCGGGTTGTTTTGCTTGCCAGTGTTGAATTCCATGATCTTTCGCGTCACGCCGGGAAAGATCGCCGAGATCGGATTGACGCGAAGCACCGGCTGCCCGAGCGTGCCGACGACTTCGTAGGTCACGCCGATCAGCCCCTCATTGCTGCCGCCGCCGAGGAAAATTCCGAGAATCGGAAGCTGGCCGAACATGTTGTTCAGCCCGTACATCGGAACGAAGGTGCCGCTCATCCGCACCTGGTTGGTTGAATCGATGCTGCCTTCGATGGTGCCACCGATCATCGGGCCTTTGACGACGCCTTCCCGGATCGTGAGTTGTCCATTCTGCCGGACAAATTCCGCGCGCAACGCCGAGAACGAGATCCCGTTCTGGACGCCTGCCGACCCGCCGGCGGCGATCTGATCCAGCGCAGCCTCGCCCTTGACGGAGAAATTGCGGACATTCATCAGCCCCTCTCTCGCGGTGGGTTCAACCGTCGGACTGTCCATCGCCAGGCTGAGTTGGCCGCCAACCACCTTGGAGTAGGTGTCGGTGAAGCGGAAGAAAGCGCCGGCGTCATTGGTCTCGAGATACATGATCTCGCGACCCTGGGCGCGGCCGCGCAAATCTCCCGTCAGCGGCGTATCGCGTCCCAGCTTGCCGGTGAGCGAGAAGCTTCTGATCGTGCCATTGCGTCGCGACAATTTGCAATCGACGCTTCGTACCGCCTCGCCGAAATAACCGGCCACTGCGCCGAGCTTCAGGTCGAGATCGAAATCGATATTCTTGGTCTTGCTCTTGGCATCGGCTTCCTTGCCGGAAATAGCGGATTTGAGAAAACCGCGGCCGTCGAACACGTCGCCACGCATCGTCACTTTCAACACGCCGTCGGGGCCGCGTTCGGCCTTCAGCGAAGTCTTGTCGCCTTCGGACGGCGCATAGGTCGGGAAGTTGGCGTTCATCAAATCGCCGTTCTGGTCGACCTCGAGCGATCCTTTGATCGATACGCCGCCGCCGTCGATGACGATGTCCTCGAGCCGGGTCGATTGCTGCTTTTGCACCACGTTGAAAACGGCGCGGCTCGATTTGCCTGGCACCTTGACCCAACCGGGCAGGATATTGTCGAGCTTCAGCGCGGTCAGGTCGGCCTCGATGCCGAGCCGGCTGTCGCGATCGGGACCCCCGATCTTGCCGGTGAGCTTGACCGGCATCGCACCAACGACCGCCGTGCCGAGGTCCAGCCCAAGCTTTGCGCGGCTCGCATCGTCGAGCGTCGCTTGCAGCTTGACGTCCGCATCGCCCTCGTTCGGCTTGCGATAATCCAGCGTGGCTGCCTGCCCGTTGATCTTCACATCGCCCTTGACCTGGTATCCGCCGTTGTTGGCGACGACCTTCAATGCGCTGGCTTCGAGCTTTTGATTCATCACCAGTTTATCGGCGGCAAACCCGCCGAGATCGGCCGTGATGGTGTAGGTGGTATCAGCCTTGGTCAGTTCGCGCTTGATCGGCAGGCCAAGGCTGACCACCGCTGAAACCGTGCCCTTGCTCGAATTGGGATCGATCAGCGTGCCGGAGAATTCACTGAGGCGATCGGAAGCGAGGATTTCGGCCACCGCCGGCACCGGGGCGTCGATCCGGAATTTTACTTTCGCCGGTGACGGCTTCGGCGCCATGTCCGGCACTTCAAACACGAAATCCGAGATATTGAGCTTGCGGCCTGCGGGCGTATCGGAGACCGCCTGCCCGATCGTGACGGTTGCGGTGCGGCCGGTCACCCGCGCTTTCAGATCCGCGTCGCGTACCAGCGGCAGCTCATCCACCGGCCGCAACGTCACACCGCTGGCGACGATGTTGACCGCAAGCCCGTCATCCGGGATCGGCGGACCTCGCCTGGAAAGGTTCCGGACCGGCGAGTTGACGCCGATCTCGATGCGCTGGAGCGCGCCACGCTCGACCCGGTCGATCACCCATTCGCGGACCTCGGGAACGATCAGCGTCGGCCACATCCGCTTCAGCGCGGAGGCCGACATCGGCGTGCCCGCGAAACCCAGCGTCAGGCGGGGCTCGGCCGAGTAATCGATATTGCCGGTGCCCGCGACGCCGATCTCGCCATTGCTGATATCGGCCTGGGTCAGCAACACGCGGCGCTTTTCGGTATCGAAGCGCAGACCGATGGCGATGCGATTGAAGATCAACGGTGGTTCGTCATCGATCCCGGCCAACACGATGGTGCCGCCGCTAAAACCCATCTGCCAATCGGGAATGCTGCCGTTGGGCGGCTCGAGGTGCGCCAATAGCGTGATCCGGTTCGCGCCGGAAATGATCTTGAAGGGCGCCACCAGCACGCGCCGTCCGGAATCCCACTCGACGCTAACCTCGGCCGAATCGATCTCCATCGGGTAATCGGGCGTGTCGCTATCGATGACGTGTCCGGCGCCGGCGCTGAGCTTGCCGCGGAAATAGGTCGGCAGGCCGTCGCGGCCGAGCTCGCCCTTGAGTTCACCGGTGAGCGGCAGATCCGCGCTATAGGTCAGGTCCTTCAACCGCAACGCCAGAAGGATATTCGTCGTCGACACCTTGTCGGCCCGGATATCGACCGACCGCACGCCGTTGGCGGGTGGTCCGACCACCACGCGCAGCGACCAGGCGCGGCTGCCCTCCTCGCCCACACTCAATGCCACCCCGCCGGCACTCGGCCGGCGAAGACTGAGGCTGATGTTCTCGAACGTCCATTTGTTGCCGCGCTGCTGATCGTCGACGATCAGGTTTCCGTTCTTTAAACCGATTTCGTTGAGGTTTTGTCCGTCGAGCCCGGTCAGGCTCAGGCTGTCCAGCCAATCGAGGCCTGCGAGCAATCCGCTTTGCGTGTTTTCGGGCGCTGCCGGGGCCGTCGACTGGGAACCGGACGACGACGGGGGTGCAGGAACCTGTCCAAGCGGCAGAGGCGGCATCATCGTCGCCTGCTTCTTCGAAGCGACACCCGTAGCCAGCGGTTTTGCGGTGTCCCCGGTCGAGACCGTCACGTAGCCATCCGGCGTGATGCGCACAGCAAGCTCGGCATCGACCAGGTTAAGGCTCTCGGCGCGAAGGCGCCCCATCAGGAGCGCCATGCCCGAAAGTTTAACCTCGGCCTTTGGTGCACTGGCGACGATCGCGTGGTCGCGGTCCCTGACGATGATGTCGCGAATGCGCACGGCAATGCGGATCTTGCCGGCGCGCTCGATCTGCGTGCCGCCCACCTCCACCGTATTGCCGTGGCCGATATTGTCCTCGATCGCCGCGGCCAGCCACGGCGTGGCCATATCGAGATTGATCGGACCGGCGCCGAGCCGCCACCAGAGCCCGCCGAAACAGCCGGCGAAGATCACCAGCAATACCGCGATGATGACGGTGAGGCGCTTTACCCAGCGCTCGCCTGTAAGCCATCGGCCCAACGCTCCCATCCGGTCGCCGATCCGGTGGAATCTGGAATCCGACTTCGACAACAGCCGCCGCGCGCGATGGCACGCCGCCTCGTCATGTTCCTGATCCCAAGCGGCATCATCCCACTGCGAGAACTCGACGTCGGCACGCGGTCTGGAGCCTTGGGGCGACGTGTTCCTTGCCATTGCCTCTCGGTGCCGGCGCTGCCTGTGAGATTGATCGCCGCCATGGCTTCGCCCGTCCACATGTAACGAGCGTCGCTGTGCCGGCATTGCTGCCAATCCTCGATTAATACTGTTACTCGTCATCAGGCCCAAGGAGCATTCAACGAGCGGACGGGTGATGCGTCGAATTCCTTGTAACCATACTCCGGGGTCATCAGACTTGCCCAGCAGCCGGATCGATTCCGCCGTGCCATGACGAGACTCGCAATATCTCCATGATTGAACTGCCGAAAGCGACGAAAGGAAGGCGTATGTCCAAGAAAACGCGCAAGAAATCCCCTAAAGCCCCCGCCGCAAAGGCGGTCCGCGCCAAATCGAAGACATCGGCCAAAGCGCCGGCCGCCAAGGCCCGCAAGGCGGTTGCGAAGAAATCAGGCAAAAGTACCACGCTGCCCAAGAAAGCTATCGAGAAAACTTTCGAGAAGGCTTCCAAGAAGACTTCGGCTGAAGCCCCTGTGAAAATGGCTGCGGCAGAACCGCACAAGGCCGAATCGAAACCGCCAAAGCCGGATAAGGCACCCCGATCGGGACTGACCGAGGGAGCGAAGGCACCCGCCTTCCGGTTGCCCCGCGACGGCGGCGATACCGTCTCGCTGTCCGACTTCGCGGGCAGAAAGCTCGTGCTGTTCTTCTATCCGCGTGCGGATACGCCGGGCTGCACCAAGGAGGCCATCGAGTTCACCCGATTGAAGGGCGCCTTCGCCGAAAGCCAGACGGATGTACTGGGCGTCTCGGCGGACCCGCTCAAGGCCCAGGAAGCTTTCCGCGACAAGCACGAACTCTCGGTTCCTCTTGTTTCGGATGAAACGCACGAGATGCTGAAAGCCTATGGCGCTTGGGGGGAAAAATCCATGTATGGCAAGACCTTCCTGGGTATTCTTCGCACAACGGTTTTGATCGGTGCCAACGGTCGAATCCTGCGGATCTGGCGCCATGTCCGGGTCGATGGCCACGCCGACGAGGTCCTTGCGGCCGCGCGCTCGCTCTAATTCGATCGATTCCGTTTCCGAAAAATTAACCATGAGAAGGTCAAATCACCCCCGCAATTGGCCGTACGGAACTTGAATCCGACCGGCGCGGGAGTGCCGATGTCGTACCGTTCCGGTCATCATTCCGAACCTTCTCACCATCACCCGCACGACCATGGCAGGGTACCTGCGCGCCGCGCAGCGACCGGCCATACCCCTACCCCCTCCACACGGCGCGCTCTCAAGGACTACACCATCGTCCACGCCGGCAAGCAGATCCGGTTTGGGCCAGTGGTATTCTGGATCGTGGTCGGCACGGTGGTCTTGCTTGGCATGTGGTCGGCGGCAACCGCGACCTATTTTGCGTTCCGCGATGACGTGCTGACCCGGCTGATCGCCCGTCAGGCCGAGATGCAATACGCCTACGAAGACCGGATTGCGGAGCTGCGCACGAAGGTCGACCGCACCACCAGCCGCCAGTTGCTGGATCAGGAGCAGTTCGAGCAGAAGCTCGACCAGATCATGCGCCGCCAGACCGCGCTGGAATCCCGCGCCACGGCACTGGGGACCATTCCTGACATTACCGGATCGATCCGGATACCCCCGCGGGGCACCGCAGCAAACGAAGCGCCCTCGACGCCGAAGCCCTCGCCGATTAGCGATACCGTCATCTTCGTGGCGCCGCCGGACCGTGAAGCGCGGCTGGAATCGCGGACGCCCGCAATCGCCACTCCGCAGCCGAATCAATTCGCGAAGCTCCAGGGCGTCGACAATATCCTGGTCCGTTTGCAGACTTCGCTCGATCAGGTCGAGCGCCGCCAATTGGCCGCGCTCAGCTCGGTCGAGGACAGCATGGAAACGCGCATCCGCCGGATGCGTGGTGTCGTTTCCGATCTCGGCCTCAACATGGCACATCTCGAGGCTGCGGCGCCGCGCGCGGCCGTCGGCGGTCCTTTCGTTCCGGTCAAGCTTCCCGCCGATGCCGGCACCTTCGAACGTCAGCTTTACCGGATCAACACCACACGCGCCCAGGTCGAACGCCTGAACCGGACGCTGGCGCTGGTGCCGTACCGGAAACCCGTGATCGGCGAAGTCGAGTTCACCTCCGGTTTCGGGGTCCGCAGCGATCCCTTTCTTGGCCGCCCGGCGATGCACACCGGCCTCGATTTCCGCGCCGCGATGGGCGATCCCGTGCGCGCGACCGCAAACGGAAAGGTCGTGTCGTCGGGATGGGCCGGCGGTTATGGCCGCATGGTGGAGATCGACCACGGCAACGGCCTGGCGACCCGCTACGGGCATCTCTCGGAAATCAACGTCAGGGTCGGCGACCACATCAAGATCGGACAGGTGATCGGCGCGGTCGGCTCAACCGGCCGCTCGACCGGTCCGCATCTGCACTACGAAACGCGGATCGACGGCGACCCGGTCGATCCGCAAAAGTTCTTGCGCGCGGGCATCAGGCTGAGCGCGGGCTGAGCCCGCCGCCGCCCTGACCAACGATCAGTGCCCGACCTCGCCATCGATGACGTCGCCGAACAGTTCCCAGGCCTCGCCATTGAACCTCATCAATTGCATCTGTTCGATCGGAAAGAAGTCATCCGGCGAGGTGTTGACCTTGATCCCCGGCAGCATCATGTCGGTCGAAAAGTTCTTCAGATTGGCGGCCTGCTTCATGATGTTCTCGCGCGTGAGATTGTCGCCGCACTGCTTGAGCACCTGCACCATCGCCTGCGCCTGGACGTAGCCATAGACATTGTTGGCGTTCGCCTTGTCGCCGTCGGGATAATATTTTTCCATGAAGGCCTTCCAGGTCTTCACGCCGGAATCGTCCTTCCACGCCGGATCGGTCGGGTCCTTCAGATAGGCGGTCGAGATGATGTCCTTCGCATATTGAAGGCCCGCCGGCTTGAGCACGCCGGCCACCGAAGTCGCGGTATTCGCAAGGAAGAATTTCGGCTTCCAGCCGAGTTCGCCGACCTTTCGAATGGCTTGCGCCGATCCCTTTGGCGCAGCCCAGGAGAAGAAGATGTCGGCGCCGGAATCGTGCAAGGCGACGATCTGCGAATCGATGGTGGGATCGCTGACCTCATAGGATTTGTCGGCGATGATCATGCCCGCCTTGTTGCCGAGCCCGTCGCGCAATCCCTTGACCTGATCCTTGCCGGCGTCGTCGTTCTGCCAGAACACCGCGATCTTGCTGTTCGGAAAATGATCGAGAATGTATTTGGCGTAGATGCGTCCCTCGCTCTGATAGTTCGGCTGGAAGCCCATGGTCCATGGGAAGTTCTTTGGATCGCCCCATTTGGTGGCGCCGGACGCGACGAACAGTTGCGGCACCTTCCTGGCATTCATGTATTTTCTGGATTGCCGAATTCGACGGCGTACCGAGTGGCTGGAAGATGAGCAGGACCTCGTCGCTTTCGACGAGCTTGCGCGCCTGCTCTATTGCTTTCGGCGGGCTGTAGGCGTCGTCGTAGGAGATGAAGTTGATCTTGCGGCCGTTGATGCCGCCCTCGGCATTGACCTTGTTGAAATAGGCGGCCTCCGATTTTCCGATCACGCCGTAGGACGACGCGGGACCGCTGTAGGGCATGATATTGCCGATCTTGATTTCGGTATCGCTCGCGCCGGGATCGTATTTCTTTTGCGCGCCGGCTTCCGTTGCCATTATTGCGACCGTAACAGACGCCATTATCGCAACAAAGTTTTGTAGCCGAGCCGACATTGTTCTCTCCCGCCTGATGTTTATTTTGGCCGAGTGTCGCAACTCGCACCTACGCATGCAAGCATCTGCTTATTCCGCCACGCGAAACGGTATTGTTGCCTGCAGCCAATTGTGATTGATGCAACGATGAATTGCTTTCCGCAGGCTATCGCGAGGCGACCGAATTGACCGGGCCCGGCAAGCGAGTTGGACCACGCCATCCGCGGCTTGGCGCGGCAGGTTTTCGCGCGGCGCGCTGGGTCGGCGCGCGATACGCAGCGTCTGCGGGCTTTCACCAACTCGACTCGGATTTTGCCAGGCAGCGGCTTGCCGCGATCCAGGAAAGATTGAAACGCGGCGAGACGGTCTATCTCGCCGGCCTTGCGGCGTCAGGAACCCACAACACCGGCGTCGCCCTTGTTGAAGTGACGCAGGCCAACGGGCCCCGCCTCATCGTCAACAACGAAGAAGAGCGCTTTTCGGGCAACAAGCACACCACGGAGTATCCGCGCCAATCGCTCGATGCGATGGCCGCCACGCTGCGCGGCATGGGGCGCGACATCGGCGACATCGCCGCTTTCGTCATGACCTGGGACTATCCCTCGTTTTTCGGCACGCTGATCCGCTCGGTGCTGGAGGAAGCACCCGACAGTTTCGAACTGCTGGGCATTTCCAGCTTTGCCGGCATCGACATACGCCGGATGGACCAGATGCGGCGGACGCCGCGAATTCTCCGCAAGCAGTTTGGGCTCGATCAATCCGTGCCGCTGATCTGCATGCCGCATCACGACAATCATGCGTGGTTCTCGTTCGCGGCCTCGCCATTCGCCGACAGCGAAGAGCCCGTCGCCGTCGCGGTGCTCGACGGCACCGGCGATCGCGGATCGGTGTCGCTGTACGTCGCCGAGCATGGCGCACTGCGTCCGCTCTATTGCAATGATAGCGTGTTCGATTCGCTGGGCGCCTTCTACAGCGTAATCTCGTCGACCCAGGGCGGCTGGACCTGGCTGTCCAGCGAAGGCCGCTATATGGGCGCCGCCGGATGGGGCGACATGAACCGCGCCACCAATCCCTATTTCGCGAGATTGAAAGACGTCCTGCATCTCGGCGAGGGCGGCGAAATCCGCATCAATCGCGCCATGGCCAACTGGTATCGCGATCCCTTCAATCATCCCTACAAGGCCTCGCTGATCGAAATCCTCGGGCCGGCGCTCAGGCCCGACCAACTCTGGAACCCCGATGCCGTGTTGCGGGTCGAGGACATCCAGCACCGGCCGGACACCAAGGACCGTCTCGACAAGGCAGCCGCGACGCAGATGGTGTTCGAGGACGCCATGATCCACGTCGTCGATCATCTGCTGCGGACCACCGGCGCGAAGCGGCTGGTACTCACCGGCGGCGTGGCGCTCAATGCCCTCGCCAACATGCGGCTGCTCGAACATTTCGACGAGGCCTGGTTCGAGAAATTCCAGCAGCGGAAAACGCGGCTGCATTTGTGGGTGCCGCCGACGCCCGGCGACCCTGGCGTGACCATCGGTGCAGCATGGCTGTTCGCGCATCTCGCCGGCGCGCCGCACGGCGAACCGCTGAAGCACGCGTTTTATTGCGGCCTGCCGCCATCGCCTGACGACATCGCGGCAGCACTCACAGCGGACGATGTCGCCTCGGCGCCAATTGGCGACATCTCGACGCCGGAGGGCCGCGACGCCGTTGCCGATCTCATGGCATACATGGTGGCACAGAACGGCATCATCGCGCTGCACCAGGGCGCGGCTGAAACCGGCCCGCGCGCGCTCGGCCATCGCTCGATCCTGGCTAACCCCTGCGATCCCGAAGTGCGCGAGCAGCTCAACGAACGCGTCAAATATCGCGAGGCGGTCCGCCCGCTGGCGCCGATGGCGACACTGGAAGCGGCGCGGGAATATTTCGATTTGCTCGAGGGCGCGTCTGACGCGGACTACAACGCCTATAATTACATGGTGCTGACGGCGCGCTCCAAGCCGCATGCACGCGCAAAGATACCGGCGGTGATCCATGCCGACGGCACCGGGCGGATTCAGGTCGTGCGCGCCGAACACGATCCCCTCACCTACGCCTATCTGAAGGCGCTCGGCCGCCGCATCGGTGTCGAGATGTCGGTCAACACTTCCTTCAATGTCGCCGGCCCGATCGCACAGACGCCGCAGCAGGCGATCGACACGCTGCGCCGCTCCAAAGGTCTAGACGTCGTGCTGCTGGTCGCAAGCGATGGCGTCGTGTCTGCGGCATGGCACGGCGGCGAGCGCGACAGCGGCCGGTTTACGGGGTGGCTGTCAGAGTGGAAGGCTGCGCGGCAAGCCGCCTGACTAGGTCTTCGAGCTTTTGCCGCGCGACACGATCTCGATCATCTTGCCTTCATCGTCGTCAGGCCCATAGGCTTTCGCGCGGTCATAGGCCTCGACCGCAGCGCGTCCCATGATGGGCGCGCCGGACAACAGGCTCTCGGCCAACGCGACCGCGTAGGCGGCATCCTTGTGCCGCAGCGCCGCCGTGAACGTCGCGCCGGAAAAATTTCGCGCGACCATGCGCTTGGAATGACGGATCACCTGCGGGCTGGCGGCGACGCCGGTTTCCACGGCCTCCAGCACCAGCTTCATGTCGAGGCCGGCCTGCTCGGCAATCGCAAGCCCCTCGGCGATGCCGGCGATCTGGATCGCGCCCATCAGATTGTTGATCAGCTTGTAGACGGTGCCGGTACCGACCGCGCCGAAATGCCGGATCGTGGTGCTCAGTGGGATGAGAAAGGGCTGCGCCTTTTCGAGGTCGGCGGGATCGGCCCCCACCAACAGCGTCAGCTTTCCCGCCGCCGCGGCGTCCGGCAGGCCGGTGACGGGGCTATCGATATAGACGAGACCGCGGCTGCGCAGTTCGTGCGCCATGGCGAGCGCATGCTCGTACGACACGGTCGAACATTCGATCGCCAGCGTACCGGCCTTCATCGTCGCGGCGGCGCCGTCCTTCGTGAGCCACACCTCGCGCGACGCCTCGTCATCGGCGACCATGGTCACGACCGCGTCGGCGTCGATCGCGGCATCCTCCGGCGAGGTCGCCCATTGCGCGCCGCGGGCGATCAGATCGTCCGCCTTGGCCTTGCTGCGATTCCAGACCGTGACAGTAAATCCCGCATCGAGGTAACGGCCGGCCATGCCGTGGCCCATGCGTCCAAGCCCGATGAAGGCAACTCTGGTCATGGGCTAGTCCACATCCTCGACGGCACCGGGCGTGGTGCCGAAGGCGCGCTGCGCCAGCGTCGCCGCCATGAATTCGTCGAGGTCGCCGTCGAGCACGCCCGAGGTGTCGGACGTCTGCACGCCGGTGCGCAGGTCCTTCACCATCTGATAGGGCTGCAGCACGTAGGAGCGGATCTGGTGGCCCCAGCCGATATCGGTCTTGGCGGCCTGATCGGCGGCGGCCTGCTCCTCGCGCTTCTTCAACTCGATTTCGTAGAGCCGCGCACGCAGCATGTCCCAGGCCTGCGCCTTGTTCTTGTGCTGCGAGCGGCCAGCCTGACAGACCACCGCAACCCCGGTTGGAATGTGGGTGAGCCTTACCGCGGATTCAGTCTTGTTGACGTGTTGGCCGCCGGCGCCACCCGAACGCATGGTGTCGACGCGAACGTCGGATTCCTTGATGTCGATCTTGATGCTGTCGTCGACCACCGGAAAGATCGCGACCGACGAAAACGAGGTGTGCCGCCGCGCGTTGGAATCGAACGGCGATATCCGCACCAGCCGGTGCACGCCGGCTTCGGTCTTCAGCCAGCCATAGGCGTTGTGACCGCTGATCTGGATGGTGGCGGATTTGATGCCGGCTTCTTCGCCTTGGGTCTCTTCGAGGTACTCGATCTTGAAGCCGTGCTTCTCAGCCCAGCGCGTGTACATGCGCAAAAGCATCGCGGCCCAGTCCTGGCTCTCGGTACCGCCGGCGCCGGCATGAACCTCCAGATAGGAGTCGAACCGGTCGGCCTCACCGGACAGCAAGGCCTCCAGCTCCCGGCGCGCGACTTCCTTCTTGAGGTTTTTCAGCGCGGTCTCGGCCTCGGCGACGACGCCCTGATCGTTCTCGGCTTCGCCGAGTTCGATCATTTCGACATTGTCCGCAAGCTCACGCTCGACCTTGCCGATACCGTCAAGCGCATCCTCCAGCGAGGTGCGCTCCTGCATCAGCTTCTGGGCCTTCTGGGGATCGTTCCAGAGATTGGAGTCTTCGGCGAGCTTGTTCAGCTCGGCAAGCCGCGCCGTGGATGCATCGACGTCAAAGATGCCTCCTCAGCAGCCCGACTGACTGCTTGATCTCTTCAACAAGGCGTTCGACTTCGGCGCGCATGGGTTCTCTGATCTGCGGCACAGGCCGCGACTGTAATGATGGGAGGGATGTAGCGGCGGTCGCCGCAAAGCGCAATGCCATAGCGCTTTCGAGCGAAAGCCTGCCCCGCACTTGATGCGGAGTGGGCACCGGTTCGCGTGAAGAAAACGCGTCAGAACAAGAGACTAGAGCCCGGTTCTGATTTCAATCAGAACCGAGAAGGCTCTAGTACAGCCCGCCTGTTCCGGGCCGCATGATATTGCCGGCATCAGGCGGGGCCGCCATCTGCCGACCCTCCGCATCCGCGACCCCCATGTTACTGTAGTTATCGGACGGCGCGGTGCCCGGCTTGAACGCCTCGAGGATGGTCCTGCCGCCGTCTCCCGGGCCGGCACGCAGACCGGTTTTGGAATCGACCCGGATCAGCTTGATGCCGGCCGGGATCTTGAACGGAACCGCCGGCTTGTCGGCAAGCGCAAATTTCATGAAATCTCTAGCGATCGGCCCGGCCGTGTGGCCTCCTTGAGCATTTCGGCCCAAGCTGCGGGGCTTGTCGTAGCCGACATAGAGACCGACCACGAGATCCGGCGAAAAGCCGACGAACCAGAGATCTTTCGCATCCGTGGTGGTGCCGGTCTTGCCGGCGATCGGCTTGCCCACTTCGCGCATGACCGCCGCGGTGCCGCCCTGGACCACGCCTTCCATCATCGAGGTGATCTGATAGGCCGTCATGACGTCCAGGACCTGCTCCCTGTGATCGACAAGCTGGGGCTCAGGCTGATTCTTCCATCCATCAGGGGCGTCGCAGCCACGGCATTCGCGCGCATCGTGCTTGAAGATAGTGTGCCCGTAACGGTCCTGAATGCGATCGATCAGAGTCGCCTTCACCCGCTTGCCGCCATTGGCGAACATCGAATACGCCGTGACCATGCGCATCACGGTGGTTTCCCCGGTGCCGAGCGCGTAGGACAAATAATTCGGCAATTCGTCATAAACGCCGAACCGCTTGGCATATTCACCAATCAGCGGCATGCCGATTTCCTGCGCGAGTCGAACCGTCACGGTATTGAGCGACCTTTTCAGGGCTTCACGAAGGGTCACGGGGCCTCGATACTGGCCGACCGAAAAATTCTCTGGACGCCAGACCCCGGCACCCTGCCCCTGATCGATTTCGATCGGCCCATCGACGAGAACGGTCGACGGCGTATAGCCATTATCCAGCGCGGACGAATAGACGATCGGCTTTATGGTCGAGCCCGGCTGACGATAGGCCTGTGTCGCGCGATTGAACTGACTCTGGTCGAACGAGAATCCGCCGACCATGGCGAGCACGCGGCCGGTCCATGGATCCATCGCAACCATGGCGCCGGAAACTTCCGGCAATTGTCGCAGCCGATACTGGCCTTCGACTGTCGTGCCGTCCTTGGCGATCAACGGGTCGGCGTAGATGATATCGCCCGGAGAAAGCACCTGTGAAACTGCGGTGGGCGCTTTGCCCCGTGTCGGTCCCGATACGGTCTTCGCCCACCTCACTCCATCCAACGTGATGTTGCCGGTTTGACGGTCCTTCATGACAGCGCCGCCCAGTTCGCGCCCCGGCTGAAAACCGATCCGCGCCGATTGCTCACTGGTTTCCAGCACCACGGCGAGCCGCCACGGCGCTATATCCGACAACGACTTGACGTCGGCCAGCTTGACGCCCCAGTCGCCTGTTATGTCGAGCTTGCTGGTCGCGCCCCGCCAACCCTGCGCCTCGTCGAAATTGACGAGGCCCGCAGCCATGGTCTTGCGCGCCATGACCTGCAGCTTGGGATCAAGCGTGGTCCGCACCGACAGACCGCCTTCGTAAAGTTTCTTCTCGCCGTAGCGCTCGAAGATGTCGCGGCGGACCTCTTCGGCGAAGTACTCGCCGGCGAAAATGTGCGCGGCATTGCTCCGATTGGTGACAATCAGCGGATCCTTGCGGGCAATGTCGGCATCGGCCTGCTTGATCCAGCCGTTCTCCAGCAGGCGGTCGACCACATAATTGCGGCGCTCGACGGCGCGGTCGTGGTTGCGGACCGGATGCAGCGCTCCAGGCGCCTTGGGCATCGCGGCCAGATAGGCCGCTTCCGCGACCGTCAGTTCGTTGACCGGTTTGTCGAAATAGACCAGCGAAGCCGCGGCGACACCGTAGGCGCCAAGGCCGAGATAGATTTCGTTGAGATACAATTCGAGAATCTTGTCCTTCGAATAGGCGCGCTCGAGCCGCATCGCCAGCAGCGCTTCCTTGATCTTGCGGGCAAAGGACACCTCATTGGTAAGGAGGAAGTTCTTGGCGACCTGCTGGGTGATGGTCGAGGCGCCTTGCGGCCGGCGGTTGGACCCCAAGTTCTGGACATACACAAGCGCGGCGCGCGCCATGCCGGTGAAGTCGATGCCGCCATGCTCGTAGAAATTCTTGTCCTCGGCAGCGAGGAACGCGTTGATGACCAGCTTGGGCACCGCCTGGATCGGCAGATACAGCCGCCGCTCCTTGGAGTATTCCCCGAGCAGCGCACCGTCCGACGCATGGACCCGCGTCATCACCGGTGGCTCATAATCCTGAAGCTGCGAATAATCCGGCAAGTCCTTGGAAAAATGCCAGATCAGCCCGGCCGCGGCCGCGACGCCCACCAGAAACACCACGGTTCCGGCGGCGAACAGGAAACCCAGGAACCGTGCCAGCAAGCGCATGATCTAATCCGTTTCACTCCTCACGCCGTACGGTCGGCGCTTTCTCGGCGCGGCTAACGACGCGCCAAGGCTCCTTTTTTCTTTTCCGGATTGTATTCTAATAGAGCCCGCCCGTTCCCGGACGCATGATATTGCCGGCGTCCGGCGGCGGCGCCATCATCTGGCGGCCATCCGCATCTGCGACCCCGATGACGCTGTAATTGTCGGGCGGCGCAGTGCCCGGCTTGAAGGCTTCCAGAATGGTCCGGCCGCCGTCGCCCGGACCGGCCCGCATGCCGCTCTTGGCCTCCACGCGGATCAGCTTGATGCCGGCCGGCACGCGGAACGGAACCGCCGGCTTGTCGGCAAGCGCGAGTTTCAGGAAGTCCTTCGCGATCGGCGCGGCCAGCGCGCCGCCGGTCGCCTTGCGGCCGAGATTGCGCGGCTTGTCATAGCCGATGTAGATGCCGACCACGACGTCGGGCGAGAAGCCGATGAACCAGGCGTCTTTCTCGTCGTTGGTGGTGCCGGTCTTGCCGGCGATCGGCTTGCCGACCTCTTTCAGGACCGTTGCGGTACCGCCCTGAACCACCCCCTCCATCATCGAGGTGATCTGGTAGGCCGTCATCGAATCGAGCACCTGTTCGCGGCGGTCGATGAGCTGCGGCTCGGGCTGATTCTTCCATCCTTCGGGCGCGTCGCAGCCACGGCATTCGCGCGCATCATGCTTGTAGATGGTATGGCCGTAGCGATCCTGAATGCGGTCGATCAAGGTCGCCTTCACGCGCTTGCCGCCATTGGCGAACATCGAATAGGCCGTGACCATCCGCATCACGGTGGTTTCGCCGGCGCCGAGCGCATAGGACAAATAGTTCGGCAATTCGTCATAGACCCCGAACCGCTTGGCATATTCGCCGATCAGCGGCATGCCTATATCCTGCGCCAGCCGCACCGTCACGGTGTTGAGCGATAGCCTCAACGCATTGCGCAGCGTCGTCGGTCCGTAATACTTGCCGGTCGAATAGTTCTCCGGACGCCAGACCCCTGCACCTTGCCCCTGATCGATCTCGATCGGCGCATCGACCACGACCGTCGACGGCGTATAGCCATTGTCGAGCGCCGAAGAATAGACGATCGGCTTGAACGACGATCCGGGCTGCCGGTAGGCCTGCGTCGCGCGGTTGAACTGGCTCTGGTCGAATGAAAATCCGCCGACCATCGCCAGCACACGGCCGGTCCATGGATCCATCGCAACCATCGCGCCGGAGACCTCCGGCAATTGGCGCAACTGGAATTGGCCTTCGACCAGACTACCGTCCTTGGCGATCAACGGATCGGCATAGATGATGTCGCCCGGGCTTAGCACCTGAGCAACGGAGGTCGGCGTCCGGCCGCGCGTCGGACCGGAAGCGGCCTTTGCCCATCTTACGCCGTCCAGCGTGATGATGCCGGTCTGCCGCTCCTTGCTGACGGCGCCGCCCAGTTCGCGGCCCGGCTGAAAACCGATCCGCGCCGACTGGTCGCTCGTCTCCAGCACCACGGCCATCCGCCAGGGCGAGATGTCCGACAGCGACTTGACGTCGGCCAGCTTCACGCCCCAGTCGCCGGAAATATCGAGCTTGCTGGTCGCGCCCCGCCAGCCCTGCGCCTCGTCGAACTTCACGAGGCCGGCGGCCATGGTCTTGCGCGCCATGACCTGGAGCTTGGGATCCAGCGTGGTCCGCACCGACAGGCCGCCCTCGTAGAGCTTCTTTTCGCCGTAGCGCTCGAACACGTCGCGACGGACTTCCTCGGCGAAATATTCGCCGGCGAAAATGTGCGCGGCATTGCTCCGATTGGTAACAATCAGCGGATCCTTGCGGGCCTTGTCGGCATCGGCCTGCTTGATCCAGCCGTTCTCCAGCAGCCGGTCGATCACATAATTCCGGCGCTCGATCGCGCGCTCGCGGTTGCGCACCGGATGCAGCGCCGCCGGCGCCTTCGGCAGCGCGGCCAGATAGGCCGCCTCCGCAACCGTGAGTTCGTTCACCGACTTGTCGAAATAGACCAGCGAGGCCGCGGCGACGCCGTAGGCGCCAAGGCCGAGATAGATTTCATTAAGATAGAGCTCGAGGATCTTGTCCTTCGAATAGGTGCGTTCGATCCGCATCGCCAGCAAGGCTTCCTTGATCTTGCGGGTGAACGACACTTCGTTGGTCAGAAGGAAGTTCTTGGCGACCTGCTGGGTGATGGTCGAGGCGCCCTGCGGCCGGCGGTTGGAGCCGTAGTTCTGCGCATAGAGCACCGCGGCGCGCGCCATGCCGGTGAAATCGATGCCGCCATGTTCGTAGAAGTTCTTGTCCTCGGCCGCGAGGAACGCATTGATGACCAGCTTGGGCACCGCCTGGATCGGCAGATACAGCCGCCGCTCCTTGGAGTATTCCCCGAGCAGCGCACCGTCCGATGCATGGACGCGCGTCATCACCGGCGGCTCATAATCCTGAAGCTGTGAATAGTCCGGCAAGTCCTTGGAAAAATGCCAGATCAGCCCGGCCGCGGCGGCGACGCCCACCAGGAACACGACGGTTCCGGCGGCGAACAAGAAACCCATGAACCGCACCAGAAAGCGCATTATCGAAGTTCCGTTTCAACCCTGCGCCGTAACGTCGGGCGCTTTCCTGGACCGCTTAAACTGTAGCGGAGCGATATGCCATCCGCGCAGGCGCACAATACATCGGCCGAAGGGGTGTTTTGACCGATTCCGACCGCCCCGCGGTGTTTTCTATAAAGCCGACGCTGTGGCCAAACTAGGGCTTGCAGCACCGGACAGCCGGGTTTTCAGTTTGCTTTTCAATTCGCTGCTCCGGCCGTCGTCAGGCGCTTGGCGAAAAAGGCGTCGATCGCCTGCGCCATCGATCCGACGGTTCGGGTACGCCAGTTCTCAGAGACCAGGTGTTCGAGGTCGCCCTTGTTGGAGACATAGCCGAGCTCGATCAGCACCGACGGCACGTCGGGCGCCTTCAGCACCTTGAAGCCGGCGGATTTCAGCGGATTCTTGTGCATCCGGACGGTAGTTTTCATCTCGCCCATCAAGAGGCGCGCGAACCGGTTTGAGAACGTGCGGGTTTCCCGCTGCGCCAGGTCGATCAGGATGTCGGCGACCTCGGTCGGTTCTTCGGTCAGGTTGACCCCGCCGATGGCGTCGGCCTTGTTTTCCGCTTCCGCCAGCCGTTCCGCCTCGGCGTCCGAGGCGCGGTCGGAGAGCGTATAGATGGTGGCGCCCTGGGCATCGCCCTCCCGGCGCGGCAGCGCATCGGCGTGAATCGATACGAACAGCGCCGCCGATTGGCTGCGGGCGACTTTGACGCGGTCCGCAAGCGGAATGAAGGTATCGTCGGTGCGGGTCATGACGACGCGATATTTGCCGCTCTTCTCGATCCGGTCGCGCAATGCCAGCCCGAATCCCAGCACCAGCGTCTTTTCCATTTCGCCGCCGGCCTGAGTGCCGTTGTCGATACCGCCGTGGCCGGGATCGATCACGATCAACGGCCGCGGATCCGGCAGCTCGGTCGGTTTCGCCACCACCGGCATCACCACGGGAACAGCAGTATCCCCGGCGTCGGCGATCGCAGGTCTTAGTTCGGGTCGGTTCTCGGCCGCGAGCGACTGGACGAAGCTGGTGCGGTCGATCTCTTCCAGTTCGAGCACCAGCCGCGGCGGCTGGCCGTTGGCGGCGTCGAGGATGGAGGAATTGGCGATCTTCGCCGGGCCCGTCAGGTCGAACACGATCCGGGAGCCACCGGGCATGACGAGGCCATAGCGGAAGGCCTTGATCAACCCGCGCCCGGCCGTACCGGCTCCTGCGGGGAGCTGGAAACTGACCTGGGGGATATCGATCACCACCCGGTATGGATCGGCCAGCGCAAAGGCGCGAAGCGGGATGGGCTTGTCGAGGTCGAGGACGAATCGGGTCTGCTTGCTGTCACCGGCGAGGCGGACGGCGGAGGCGACCGGAAAATTCGCAGCCGCGACCGGGGTCTGCGGCGGGTCCTCCGCGGCGCGGATGGCGGTCACATCGGCGCACAGCAATGCTGCGGCGCACAACAGTCCGCCCCCCAGCAAAAACCCATGATTTGCGCGGCTGGCCAACGATTCGGTGCCTCCGAGCAGCCCTCTTACCGCAATAGAACCACACGGTTAATCGCAGCTTAAGGGCGGACCGGCGATTAAGATTGAGTGTTGCTGCGTTGCGACGCTCCCGACGCTTCCCTTGCGCCCGGCTGCCAATCCACGTATGTACGGGGGGCTGACGGCTAAAACTCCCGGTTGTGTCGCGTTCAGCCTCCCGGTGCAGCGCCGGAACCTCCTTCAGGAGAGTCCAGCGTTTTTTCCGATCCCTCCACGGCCAGCGCAGCGCGCGGCTGACAAGGAGTGGCGGTTTCAAGCCCGAGCGGCGTCCGGTCCCAGGTTACCATCTTGTTCCAGGGACGGCTTCAGACACGGCATAACTGATTATCCGAGCCCAACAGGGCCCGATATGCGATGGCCGGCGGGCGCCGCTTTGGCGCCACGCTGGGTCGTTAGCGACAGAAAGGCGGCCCCTTGCCGCCCATGTGTTTAGACGGGCCGACGCTTGATGCGCCAGACTGTGTTGCCGACCAAGATCCATGGAAAGACCGCGCCGATGCGGAGCGAAAGCTCCGCGCGTCGTTTTGTTCCGCAGGGATCCCGTTCGGCACGGCGCCCCGGGTTGCGTTTCGGCCTTCCCCTCACCCCCGAATCAGGTGGACCGTCGCGTCACCCGGACGCGCGATACGCGCTCACGGATATCCGCGCCCGCCGCCGTCATGAGTTCCAAAATGCCCAACAAAATGCTAATCGATGCCACCCACCCGGAAGAGACCCGGGTTGTCGTGGTCCGCGGCAATCGCGTCGAAGAGTTTGATTTCGAGACCGCCCAGCGCAAGCAACTGCGCGGCAACATCTATCTCGCCAAGGTCACACGCGTCGAACCGTCGTTGCAGGCGGCCTTCATCGAATATGGCGGCAACCGCCACGGCTTCCTGGCCTTCAGCGAAATCCATCCGGACTATTACCAGATCCCGGTTGCCGACCGTCAGGCCCTGATCGAGGCCGATGAGCGCGCCCACCGCGAGGCGGAAGAAGAATCCGAAAACCGTTCCAGCCACCGCGGCCGCCGTCCGCGCCACCGCAATTCCCGCCGCCGCGGCAGCGGCGAGCGCGTCCAGAGCGAGGTCGTCGACGCCAGCACCGATCCCTCGCTGGCCCCCCAGCCGCATGAGGGCCAGGAGTACGCCGAAGGCCTGCATACCGAAGACGGTCACGCTCACGACGCCGAACATCATCATACCGACGGCGAGCAACACGATCATGACCATCATGAGCATGCGCACGATCATGAACACGCCCATGATGAACACGATCAGGCGCAGGACAAAGGCACCGAAACTCACGTCAGCGAGACGCTGGCGGCGGTGACCCTGCCCGATACGGCCGCCGTCGAGGCGTCCGCGGCAGAAGCTCGCGAAGACGAGGAAGAAGAGCACACGCTTCATGAACATCATGAAGCGCATGCGCTCGAAAACGCAGCGTATGCCGATGACGCCCACCATGCCGAACACGGCGGCGAGCCGGCAGAACATGCCGACGGCCAGACGACCGCGTCAGGTCAGGCGGAACACGCCGCCGCCAATGGCGACGAGAACCACGATGACGAGGACGACGGCGAGGACGCCGAGGAAGAAGTCGTCGAATCCGTTGGCGGCGACGATGTCATGGAAGAAGTGCCCGAGCGCGCCTTCCGGCCGCGCCGTCAGTACAAGATCCAGGAAGTGATCAAGCGCCGCCAGGTGATGCTGGTGCAAGTCGTCAAGGAAGAGCGCGGTAACAAAGGTGCTGCGCTGACCACGTATCTGTCATTGGCCGGCCGTTACGCCGTGTTGATGCCCAACACCGCGCGCGGCGGCGGCATCAGCCGCAAGATCACCTCGGCGCAGGATCGCTCGCGGCTGAAGGAAGTGGTACAGGACCTCGACGTGCCCGAGGGCATGGGCATCATCCTGCGCACGGCAGGCGCCTCGCGCACCAAGCCCGAAATCAAGCGCGACTTCGAATACCTGATCCGGATGTGGGAAACCGTCCGTGACATGACGCTGAAGTCGCAGGCCCCGACCCTTGTCTATGAGGAAGGCTCGCTGATCAAGCGGTCATTGCGCGACCTCTACAACAAGGAAATCGACGAAATCCAGGTTGCCGGCGAGCCCGGTTATCAGGAAGCCCGCGATTTCATGAAGATGCTGATGCCCTCCAACGTGAGGGCGGTGAAACTATACCGCGATGGCCAGCCGCTGTTCTCGCGGATGGGCGTCGAGAGCCAGCTCGATGCGATGTTCTCGCCGACCGTGCAGTTGCGATCCGGCGGCTACATCGTGATCAACCAGACCGAGGCGCTGGTTTCGATCGACGTCAACTCCGGCCGTTCGACCCGCGAACACCACATCGAGGATACCGCACTCAAGACCAACCTCGAGGCAGCCGAGGAAGTGGCGCGGCAGTTGCGTTTGCGCGATCTTGCCGGCCTGATCGTCATCGACTTCATCGACATGGACGAGAAGCGCAACAACCGCGCGGTCGAACGCAAGCTCTCGGATTGCCTGCGCCAGGACCGCGCGCGCATCCAGGTCGGGCGCATCTCGCATTTCGGCCTGCTGGAAATGTCGCGCCAGCGCATCCGCGCCAGCGTGCTGGAGAGTTCGACCGAGCCCTGCCCGCAATGCGGCGGCTCAGGCCATGTCCGCTCGGTGTCGTCGGTGGCGCTGCAGTTGCTGCGCGGCCTCGAGGAGATCCTGATGAAGGGCGCGACCCACAATCTCGTGGTGCGCACCCGAACCGACGTCGCGCTTTATGTCCTCAATCACAAGCGCGGCCATCTGCGCGATCTCGAAAACAGCTTCAAGGTGACGCTGGCCGTGATTGCCGATCCGACCGTCAGCGGTCAGCAATCGTTCATCATCGATCGCGGCGAACAGGTGCATACGCTGGAGGCTGCCAAGGCGCTGCTCGCAGCCCAGGTAGCGGCGTTCCCGGCGCAGAGCGAAGAGGCGTTCGACGAGGACGAGCCGTTCGACATCGAAACCGAATCGGAAGTGGAAACCGAAGAGACCGAGGGGCTGGCGGACGATCTCGCAGCCAGCGAGGAGAGCGAAGGCGAAACCGAGGCCGGCGGTCACAAGCGCAAGCGGCGCCGGCGGCGGCGCGGCCGTCCGGGCGAAGCGCGCGAGGACGGATTTGCGCGTGACGACAGCGAGGCCCCGCGGGTAGCGCCTGATATGGCCGCGGCCGGCGGCGCCGATGAC